>Ga0213824_1000010_pt1 | contig 247016 bp, 238 predicted proteins | sample MC6MC0906MG_FD_179892 | JGI IMG/M metagenome (GOLD analysis project Ga0213824, IMG submission 179892) | Enriched soil aggregate microbial communities from Iowa State University, Ames, United States - MC6-MC0906-MG | ecosystem: Environmental > Terrestrial > Soil > Unclassified | place: USA...
CACGGCTTCGTCCGGGTTGACGTCCTTGCGCGGTTCCTTGCCGAAGAACTCGGTCACGGCCTGCTGCACCTTCGGCATGCGGGTCTGACCGCCGACCAGGATCACTTCACCGATGTCGCTCGAACGCAGGCCGGCATCGTTCAGCGCGATGCGGCACGGCTCGATCGACTTCTTGATCAGGTCTTCCACCAGCGCTTCCAGCTTGGCGCGGGTCAGCTTGATGTTCAGGTGCTTCGGGCCCGACGCGTCGGCGGTGACGTACGGCAGGTTCACTTCGGTCTGCTGGCTGGTGGACAGCTCGATCTTGGCGCGCTCGGCAGCGTCCTTCAGGCGCTGCAGGGCGAGCGGATCCTTGCGCAGGTCGATGCCCTGGTCCTTGTTGAACTCGTCCACGAGGTATTCGATGACGCGGTTGTCGAAATCTTCGCCGCCCAGGAAGGTGTCACCGTTGGTGGCCAGCACTTCGAACTGCTTCTCACCATCCACGTTGGCGATCTCGATGATCGAGACGTCGAAGGTGCCGCCGCCCAGATCGTACACAACGATCTTGCGGTCACGGCCGTCACCCTTGTCCAGGCCATAGGCCAGGGCAGCAGCGGTCGGCTCGTTGATGATGCGCTTGACTTCCAGACCGGCGATGCGGCCTGCGTCCTTGGTCGCCTGGCGCTGGCTGTCGTTGAAGTAGGCCGGCACGGTGATCACGGCCTCGGTGACGGTCTCACCCAGGAACGCTTCGGCGGTCTTCTTCATCTTCTCCAGCACGCGGGCGGAGATTTCCTGCGGGGCCATCTTCTTGCCGTCGCTGGTCTGCACCCAGGCATCGCCATTGTCATGGGCCAGGATGCCGTAGGGCACGTGCGCGATGTCCTTCTGGACTTCAGCGTCGGTGAACTTGCGGCCGATCAGGCGCTTGACAGCGTAGAAGGTGTTCTTGGGGTTGGTCACCGCCTGGCGCTTGGCCGAGGCGCCGACCAGGACTTCGCCGTCCTTGGTGTAGGCGACGATGGACGGCGTGGTGCGATCGCCTTCCGCGTTTTCGATGACGCGGGCCTTGCCGCCGTCCATGATCGCCACACACGAGTTGGTGGTGCCGAGGTCGATACCAATGATCTTGCCCATGAGGGAGACTCCTGAAAGTTCTGGGTACATCCGGCAGCTGCCGGGTTATGAATGGGATGTGTGGGACGCTGCGGACACTTTCAAGCCGTCCATCAAACACAGTGTTCGGTGGCGACCCAACGCGTTCAGCGTCCGGTCGATCGGCCGGGCCATGCCCGGCCGACCCGCCCGCGGGTCAGTCGCGGGCCACCACGACCAGCGCCGGACGCAGCAGGCGGTCGTTGAGCAGGTAGCCCTTCTGGAACACCTGGACCACGCTGCCCGGCGCCGCGCCAGGCGCGTCGACCTGGCTGATGGCCTGGTGGTGGTCCGGGTTGAAGGTCTGGCCGGTCGGGTCGAGCAGGGTCAGGCCATTGTCGGCGGCGACCTTGAGCAGCTGCTTGTAGGTCAGTTCGAGACCTTCGCGCAGCGGGCTCGGGTCACTGCCGGCGGCATTCAGGCCGGCATCGAGGCTGTCGAAGACCGGCAGCAGCTCGCCGAGCAGCTTTTCGTTGGCGAAGCGGCGCGCCTGTTCCACGTCGCGGGCCACGCGCTTGCGCTGGTTGTCCAGGTCGGCGCGCTCGCGCAGCGACTCCGAACGCAGCAGGGCCAGCTCGTTGTGCAGGCTGTCCAGCTGCTGCTGCAGGGACGGCTCAGCGGCCGGCTCGCCGGCGGGATTCTGGGATGCGATATCTGACTGATCTTGGTTCATTTCCGGATCCTTGGCGGTGACTCTCCGCCTCCACCCACCCCTATGTGGGCGCGGCTACGGGATTCAAGAGTCCAGAGCTGCTTTATGCGCGATCGCGGGACAATCCGCCGCCAGCGGACGAGCCCAGCGCGGCCCCGAGCACCTGGGCGGTGGCTTCCACCAGCGGAATCATCCGGTCGTACGCCATCCGCTTCGGGCCGATAACCCCCAGCACGCCCAGCACCTGGCCATCGGCGGAATACGGCGCGGTGACCAGCGAGACGCTTTCCAGCGGCATCACCCCGGTCTCCTCCCCGATGAAGATGCGCACTCCCGGGGCCTGGATGGTGCGCTCAAGCAGCTGCAGGATCTCGCGCTTGCTGGCGAACACGTCGAACAGCTCGCGCAGGCGCTCCAGGTCGGACAGGTCCTGCACGCCCATCAGCCGGGTCTGCCCGGCCAGCACCATGTCATCGGCCGGCGGCACCATGGCCTGCTCGGCCAGCTCGATGCTGTGCGCCAGCAGCTGCTCCATCTCCGACTGCGCATCGCGCAGCTCCAGCAGCAGCCGGGCCCGGATCTCGGCCAGGGGCCGCCCGGCGCAGTTGGCATTGAGGTAATTGGCGACCTGCTCCAGCTCGCCCGGATCGAAGCTGCGGCGCGGTTCGATCACCCGGTTCTGCACTTCATTGTCGGCAAACACCAGGATCGCCAGCACCCGGCGCGCGTCCAGCGCCACGAAATCGATATGCCGGAACGCGAACTGCTCCCGGCGCGGGGCGCTGACCACCCCGACGAAATGGCTCATCGCCGAGAGCAGCTCCGACGCACTGCCGAGCAGGGCCTGGGTGCCGGTGCCGGTGGCCAGCTCGGTGCGCAGGCGGCTGAGCTCGCCCTCGCCCGGCGGCTGCATCTTGACCAGGCTGTCCACGAACACCCGGTAGCCGTGCGCGGTCGGCACGCGCCCGGCCGAGGTATGCGGCGAGCTGAGCAGGCCCAGGTCTTCCAGGTCGCCCAGGATGTTGCGGATCGTGGCCGGGCTGACGTCCAGGCCGGCATGCCGGGCAAGGGTCTGCGAGCCGACCGGCTCCCCATCCTGGATGTGGCGCGCGATCAGCGTCCGCAGCAGATGGCGGGCACGCGGGGCGAGATGGGACGCGGAAGGATGCATGGAATCAGCCTGTGAGACGCCCACTTAGATAATGGCTGCACGGGGCGTTGGCAAGTCATTGGAGACGCCCCCCGCCCATGCTAGCTTGCGCGGCTTGGAGACGCCCCTCGTGTACAACGTAGACCATGCTTAGACATCTATCGATCAAGGATTTCGCGGTCGTCCGCGCCACCGAGCTGGAATTCGGCGCCGGCATGACCGTGGTCTCAGGTGAAACCGGCGCGGGCAAGTCGCTGATGGTGGACGCGCTGGGCTTTCTGTCCGGGCTGCGCGCCGACAGCGGCGTGGTCCGCCACGGGGCCGCGCGCGCCGAGCTCTCGGCCGAATTCGCGCCGCTGGCCGACGCCCCGGCGCGCCAGTGGCTGCGCGACAACGAACTGGACGACGAAGAACAGTGCCAGCTGCGACGGGTGATCCGCGCCGACGGGGGATCGCGCGCCTTCATCAACGGCCGCCCGGTGACGCTGACCCAGCTGACCGAGCTGGCCGGCATGCTGGTGGAGATCCACGGCCAGCACGAACAGCAGGCCCTGCTCTCGCGCCCTTCGCAGCTCTCGCTGCTGGACGCCTTCGCCCGCAACGACGCCGAGCGGGCCCAGGTCCGCCAGACCGCGGCGCGCTGGCAGACGCTGGTGGACGAAGCCGAGGCACTGTCGCGCCAGGGCGATGTCAGCGATCGGATCGGCTATCTGGAGCATCAGCTCAGCGAGCTCAAACGTGAGGATCTGGACCCGGCCTCGATCGCCACCCTGGGCAGCAGCCACCGCCGCCAGGCCCATGCCAGCGCGCTGATCGGCGCCTGCGACGTGGCGGTGAGCCGCCTCAATGGGGATGACGAGGTCTCGGTGCTGCAGCTGCTGCAGCAGACCCGCCACGACCTGGCCCGCGTGGCCGAACACGACAGCCGGCTCGGCGAGGTTGACGCCCTGCTCGACAGCGCCGCGATCCAGTTGGATGAAGCGCTGTCCCTGCTCGACCGCGTGCATGATGACCTGGACGCCGACCCGGAGCAGTTCGAGGATATCGAGCGCCGCCTGGGCCGCCTGCACGACCTCGCGCGCAAGCACCGCGTGCCGATGGAAGCGCTGGGCGAACACCGCGACGCCATGGAAGCCGAAGTCGAGCAGCTGCGCGGCGCCGACGAGCGCCTGCAGGCACTGGCCGGCGAGATCGACCGTGCCGCCGGCCAGTGGAAGACCGTGGCCGAGGTGCTCAGCGCCAGCCGCCGCAAGGCCGCCAAGGCCCTGTCGGACACCACCACCACCCTGATCGGCGAGCTGGGCATGGGCGGCGGGCAGTTCCTGATCGATATCGAGCCGCAGACCGTGGTCAAGCCGGACCCGAATGGCGCCGAGCGGGTCGAGTTCCTCGTTGCCGCCAACGCCGGCCAGCCGCCGCGCGCCCTGCGCAAGGTCGCCTCGGGCGGTGAACTGTCCCGTATCTCGCTGGCGATCGAAGTCGCCGCGCTGGGCTTGGATGCGGTGCCGACCATGGTCTTCGACGAAGTCGATTCGGGCATCGGTGGCGCCGTGGCCGACATCGTCGGGCAGAAGCTGCGCGCTCTGGGCGAGAAGCGTCAGGTGCTGTGCGTCACCCATCTGCCCCAGGTCGCCTCCAAGGGCCATGCCCACTACCGGGTCAGCAAGGCCCCGGTGGACGGCATGACCCAGAGCGCGGTCGAAAAGCTGGACACCAAGGCCCGCGAAGAAGAACTGGCCCGCATGTTGGGCGGGGTGGAAGTCAGCAAGGAGGCCCGGGCCGCGGCGCGCAAGCTGCTGCAGGTCTGAGGCGCGCAAGGGCCGCGGCAGTGTCAGCGGCAGTGCCGACGATAATGCCGGCGGCTGGCCGCCGCCTCAGGATGCCGGCCAGCCGTCTTCACCCCAGCGGTCTGGCCAGGTCCACACGCTCGACCAGAAAATCGAGCAGCGCGCGCACCCGTAGCGGCAGGTAGCCCCCCTGCCCCTGGAACACCGCGTGTACCTCTTCCAGATCGCCGGGATTGGCCGATTCCAGCACCGGCAGCAGGCGCCCGGCCGCCACATCGGCCTGCACCTGGAAGGCTGCCAGCCGCGCCATGCCCACGCCGCCGAGCACCAGCCGGCGCAGCGCCTCGCCGTCGCTGGCGCGCGCGTTGCCCTGGGTGGGCACGACCCGCCGTTCGCCATCGACCGCCAGCGGCCAGCCGGTCTGCGTGCGGGGATGCCCGATATCGAGGCGGTTGTGCGCAAGCAGCGCGTCGGCGTCCTGCGGCAGGCCATGCCGGTCGGCGTAGCTCGGCGCCGCCACGATCATCATCCGGGTCGCACCCAGCCGCCGGGCGATCAGACTGGAACTCTTCAGTGGCCCGGCCCGCACCGCCACATCGGTGCGCTGCTCGAGCAGATCGATCACCTCGTCGGTCAGCACCAGATCCACCCCGACCTGCGGGTGCAGGGTGAGAAAGTCCGGCAGCAGCGGCAGCAGGAAGTGCTGACCAAACGGCACATTGGCGTTCACCCGCAGGCGCCCACGCGGTTCGGCATGGGCACTGGCGCAGCGTTCGGCCTCATCCAGATCGGCCAGCACGCGCAGTCCACGCTCATAGAAGGCGCAGCCCTCTTGGGTCAGCTGCAGCTGGCGGGTTGAGCGTTGCAACAGCCGCGTGCCCAGCCGCTGCTCCAGCCGCGAGACCAGCTTGCTGACCGCCGAGGGGCTCAGGTCCAGCGAGCGCGCGGCTGCCGAGAAGCCGCCGGTTTCGATGACCCGGATGAATACTTCCAGTTCGCCCGAACGGTTGATGTCGGTGCCTGCCATGAGATGAATCCAGTTCACAGATGATTGTCCACAGGCAGTCTAGTTCACAGGTGCAGCGAAGATCACCATGGCGCTCCCTCTCCCATGGATCGCTCGATGAATGCCATCGCCCGCCTCACCGCCACCGCCCTGCTGGCCACTGCCGGCACCGCGATTGCCGCCCCTGCGCCGACCTGGGTGGCCAGCTGGCAGGCCAGCCCGCAGCCGGTCTGGGGCGCAGATTTCCTGTTCCCCACGCTGATCCCGGCACACCTGGAAGCTCAGACCTTCCGCCAGATCGCGCGTCTCAGCCTCGGTGGCCGCCAGTTGCGCGTGCGCCTGAGCAATACCTATGGCGATCAGCCGTTGAGGATCAGCGCGGCAAGCGTGGCCGCCGGGGCGGGCCAGCAGCCGCTGGCGCTGTCCTTCGAGGGACGCGCGGAGACCGTGATCGGCCCCGGCACCGAACGCCTGAGCGACCCGCTGGCGCTGCCCACCGACGATCTGCAGGCCGTGCAGGTGAGTGTCTACCTGGCAGAGCGCACGCCCCTGCGCACCTTCCACTGGGAAGGCCGGCAGACCGCCTCATTCGCCGACGGTGACCAGACCCTCGCCCCGGCCCTGACCGCCACGTCCACCACGACCGCCCGCCTGTTCGTCTCGGGCATCGACGTGCAGGCGCCTGCCGGCGCGCGCAGCGTAGCGGTGATCGGCGATTCGATCACCGATGGCGCCACCGCCAGCCTGGACCGCGACCAGCGCTGGACCGATCACCTCGCCGCGCGCCTGGCGCCGCAGGGCGTGGCCGTCATCAACGCGGGGATTTCCGGCGGGCGCCTGCTCCGCGATGGCATGGGAGAGGCCGGGCTGTCCCGGTTCCAGCGCGATGTGCTTGATCAACCCGGCGTGGCCAGCGTCATCGTGCTGCTGGGGACCAACGACATCGGCTGGCCCGGCACCGCCTTCGCGCGCACCGAGGCGGCACCGACGCTGGCCGAGCTGCAGGCGGGCTATCGCGCCCTGGTGGATCGCGCCCATGCCCGTGGCGTGCGCATCGTCGGTGCCACCCTGCCCCCGTTTGCGGGCGCCCTGCCCGGCACGCCGCTGGACGACTACTACCAGCCCGAGAAAGACGCGCTGCGGCGCCAGCTCAATGCCTGGCTGCGGAAGGACCGCCCGTTCGATGCGGTGATCGATCTCGATGCCGCGCTGCGCGACCCGGCCGATCCAGCGCGGATGGCGGCGGCATTCGATTCAGGCGACCACCTGCACCCCGGCGATGCGGGCAACCGCGCCATGGCCGACGCGGTGGATCTGCACACGCTGCTGCCCGGCCAGGTGCCGGTCACGACACCCTGAAAACGAAAAAACCCCCGGGCCGAGGCACGGGGGTTTTGATCAGCAGCCGGACCCGTCCAGGCCGGTCATCGCGACCGGCCCACGGCCATCAACGGCGCTTCTTGCGGACGTAGAGCACCAGCGAGTGCTCTTCCAGCTCGTAGCCATGGTCGGCTGCGATCTTGCGCTGCAGTTCCTCGATCTCGTGGCTTTCGAACTCGATGATCTTGCCGCTGTCCACATCGACCATGTGGTCGTGGTGGCCACCGCGGTCCAGCTCGTAGACGGCCTGGCCGCCCTCGAAGTTGTGCTTCAGCACCAGGCCGGCGGCCTCGAACTGGGTCAGCACGCGGTACACCGTGGCCAGGCCGATCTCATCTCCGTGCTCCAGGAGCTGGCGGTAGATGTCCTCGGCGGTCATGTGGTGGCTGGCGTTGCGCTGCTCGAGCAGTGCCAGGATCCGCATACGCGGATGGGTCACCTTGAGGCCGACTTTGCGCAGGTCGTGGGTTTCCATAGTTCTCCGTTCATTGGCGATTTAGCGCCAGCTGCCTCGGATTGGGTCGCGGCGACACGTCGGGAGTGTATCATCGACTCGATTTCCCCAAACGCCATTCCCCGATGCGCAATCTCCTGCTGGTCGCCGCCGTTGCCCTGTCCACCACGGGCTGCGGCATCATTTACAAGCAACCCATCTATCAGGGCAACCTGATCCGGGAGCAGGCCGTCGGTCAGCTGCAGGTGGGCCAGAGCAAGCAGCAGGTCAACGCCCTGCTTGGTACGCCCTCCATCCCGGACCCGTTCCACGCCCAGCGCTGGGATTACACCGCCAGCCAGCGCGTGAACCGGGTCGGCAAGACGGAAGTGAAGAACTTCACCGTCTATTTCGAAAACGACGCGGTCACCCGCTGGGACGGCGAGTACTTCGCCAGCGACGACGCCCAGCTGGCCCGCAGCACGCTGCGCCAGTTCGGCCGCAACCTGCCCAAGGACAAGAAGAAGCGCGGCCGCTGAGGCCTGCCTTCTTCACTCAGCTGCCGGCGCGTGCGCGCCGGCGGCGGTTGTCTTTCGGGTCGGCCAGCAGCGGACGCAGCAGTTCGACCCGGTCGCCCTCGCGAAGCACCTGATCCGGCCTGGCCAGCAGGCCATGCACGGCCACGGCCGGGCATTGCCCGCTGCCGTCAATGGCGGCCAGCGCGATGGCCTCGGCGATCGTGGCGCCTTCGGGCAGCGACAGCACCCGTGACGCGGCCCGGTCGGGCCAGGCCAATACCACCTCGACCGTGATCACGGCTCAGTCCTGGGCGTCGGCGACGCGGACGAAATCATTCACCATGCGGTCGGCCAGCCCTTGGAAGCCCAGCGCCAGTGCCGGACCGAGCAGGCGTGAGGTCGGCTCGAACTCCAGCGTCAGGGTGACCTTGCAGGCGTCCTCGGCCAGCGCATGGAATTCCCAGCGCCCGTGCAGACGCTTGAACGGCCCGTCCTTGAGCTGCATATCGATGCTGTGCGGGCGCTGCAGCGTGTTCTCGGTCATGAACCAGGTCGAGAACGATCCAAAGCCCAGATCCAGGCGCGCGACCAGGCGGTCCGGGCCGGACTCCAGGATCTGCGAGGCCGAACACCAGCGGAAGCGGCGCGGATAGGCGTCAATATCATTGACCAAGTCGAACATGCGGGCAGCCGAATGTTCGACCAGGGCACTACGGCGGATAGTTGGCATGCGATACAGATGTCTGATGAATCGACCGGGCGGGCCCGAATCGGAGACAATAGGGAAATGAGCAAGAACAGCGGCAAGGATAAAGCAAAGGACGCGACGGCCAACAAAACCATCGCGCTCAACAAGCGTGCCCGTCACGAGTACCACATCGAAGATCGCTTCGAAGCCGGCCTGGCCCTGCAGGGCTGGGAGGTGAAGTCGATCCGCGCCGGGCGCGGCAACATCATCGATGCCTACGCCTACGTGCGTGATGGCGAGATCTACCTGATCGGTGCGCAGATCACCCCGTTGATCCAGGCCTCCTCCCACATGGTGGCCAACGACCGTCGCGAGCGGAAGCTGCTTCTACATCGCAGCGAGATCGACAAGCTGATCGGCAAGGTGCAGCGCGATGGCTACACGATCGTGCCCACCGCGATGTACTGGAGCAAGAACAAGATCAAGCTCGAGATCGCGCTGGCCAAGGGCAAGCAGACCCACGACAAGCGCGATGCCGAGAAGGACCGCGACTGGGCGCGCGAGAAGTCGCGCACCATGCGCCGGCACAACCGCGACGCGTGATGACGCGCACGGTGGCCGCACCGGGGATCCAGCCGGCCAGCGCCGAGGACACCCGCGCGGTGTTCGCCGGCCTGTTGGCTTTCAACCAGGCCGCCAGTGGCGATGCGTTGGACGATCAGCCGGTCAACCGCGTCATCCACGATGCCACCGGCCAGGTCGTGGCGGGAATCGCCGCCGATGTCTGTGGCGGCTGGCTGATGGTGCACGCACTGTGGGTGGACGATAGCCGCCGCGGCGAGGGGCTGGGCCAGGCCCTGCTGGCCGATGCCGAACACCAGGCCCGCGCCCTCGGCGCCCACGCTGTGACACTGGATACCTTCTCCTGGCAGGCCGAGGGCTTCTACCTCAAGCAGGGCTATGAGGTGTTCGGCCGGCTGCAGGACTTTCCCATCGGCCATCAGCGGCTGTATCTGCGCAAGCGGCTGTAGGACCCTGCGCGGCGCGCGGTCAGCGCGCGGTACCGTCCGGATCGGCCCGGTAGGGGCGCATCTCCACCGGCGGCGGATCCACCCCGTGCTTCTGGCGGTACAACGCATTGAGATGCAGATTCAGGTGCAGCGCCTCGGCCTCGGCCAGCAGGCGCTGCTCGCTGGTCAGGCGTGCGCCCAGCATCATTTCCCGATGCAATGCCGTGGTGAGGTCCCCACGCATCTCGGCCACACGCGATACCGCATAGGCCTCGGGAATTCCATCCGCACGGGTGCCCGCCTTCCAGGACGACAGCAGGCCCAGCGCGAACAGGTCCCCTTCCGCTGCTGCGGCCAGCAGACGGCTTTCGGCCTTCGGATCGGCGCCCAGCCGCCGCGCATCGCGCATCGTCGCCGCCACCGTGTCGCCCGCCCGCGCCGCCTGGTCGAGTTCGGCATCGGACGCCTGCTGATAGCGGGTCCATTGCGCGCCATTGGGGAAGCCGTGCTGGTCGAGCCAGCGCCACTCCTCCGGGTGCCCGGTGCCGAAAGGATCCTGGTGGGTATCCAGGCCTTCCCGCGTGCGGGGGAGATCGGGAAAGGGATGCGGCGGTCTGGCCGAGGCGCGCGGCGCCGCTTCAGCCACCGGCTTGGCCGCCCGGCCGGTCGGTTTGTACGCCTGCCCTGCCCCGCCCGGTGCCTGTGCATCCTGTGTCGACAGCCAGACGCTGGCTGCGCCGATCACCGTCGCCAACAGCACCGCCACCCCAATCCACACCTGCTTCTTCAACGCCTCGTCCTTGTCTGCGACCGCTGTTCCGGGGCCGGATTGTAGTCCGCCCGTATTCCAGGGGGCCGGCCCCACCTGATCGCCGACGCCAGCGGGACAACGATCTTTCCCCGCCAACCCCGCACAACTGTCAGAATCCCCGTATTGATATGGAAAGGATCCGCGCGTGACTCTCGAAACTACCCCGGCACCCGCACAGGCGGCGGACGAACTGACCACCCTGCGCGCCGATGTGGCGGCGCTGGAGTTCATCTTTGACGAACTCGCCCGCGCCATGGACCCGGCCGCGCTGCTCAAGGTGCTGACCTACCTCATCCGCAACGCCAAGCGGGCCGCCTCGGAGACCCAGAGCTACGACACCCTGGAGCACCGCCGCCTGGTCGCCCAGGTGGAATCGCTGATGGCCCGGGTCGAGCCGCAGGCCAAGAAGCAGGCAATGACGGTGCGCAACGAGCACAACCGCCTGAAGAAGGAAAAGGCCCGCCACAAGGCCGACAGCCGCCGCCAGCTGCAGAAGTAAGTCCTTGGCGGGCAAGGTGACTGTTCAGCTGGATTGGAGTAGCATCCATTCCGTCAAGTAGACGTCCGGCGCTGTTTTCCGGATGAAGTGCGGTTCTTGAAGAAACCGGGGGTGCATTGGTTTCGACGGGGGTTGTGAAGTTACTTGGTGCATGCCGAGGGGGCAGCTTTCCTCGTTAATCCAGCAGCAAACTTTTAGTTGCCAACGACGACAACTACGGTTCGAACGACTTCGCAATCGCTGCCTAAAAACAGCTTTAGCGTTTAGTTCTACAGCCGCCTTAGGCGAACCCCCGAACCTACTTGTGCCCGTGCTCGTAGGTGTAGGGTCATTATCACGGAACCGGTTGTGATGGCTGCCTGTCAGTCACGACTTAACTAAAGCAGGCTGGTCCTGGGGTGCGCTTTGCACACCGTGCTGCCACAGGATGAGATTCAACGGTGAGCTAAGCATGTAGTACCGGGGATGGAGTGCCTTCGGACGGCGGTTCAATTCCGCCCACCTCCACCATTAGACGGTCCCACAAGGACCACAGAAAGCCGGAACCTCCCGTCAAATAAGGGGTTCCGGCTTTTTTGTTGTCTGCCGCCCCGCCGCTGCTCAGGGCGAGGCAGGCACGGGCGCCGGAAACATCGTACGCAACGCCTGCAGGGCCGCCGGGTGATAGATCGTGGCGTGGGTCTCGTCCGGCATCGGCTGGTACTTCACCAGCAGCGAGGGCGAGGCCTGCTGCAACAATGCCGAGAACTGCAGCGTGCTGGCCGCCAGTTGCGGCTGGCCACTGCTGGCCAGGAACACCCGCGGCTGCGCCTGGCGGGCGGCCGCCAGTTGCTTCGGTGCATCGGCCAGCAACTGCCCCCGGTTCCACCACAGGCTGGGGTCGAGCGCGATATAGCTGTTGAACAGCCTGGGTTCCTGCAGCAGCGTCTCCACCACGAACAGGCCCGCCAGCGATTCTCCGATCAGCGCCCGCTCGTCGGTGGTCGCATAGCGCTGGCGCACTTCCGGCATCAGTTCGTCACGCAGGAACGCCCGGTACGCAGCTGACCCGCCGATGCGCGGGGCGATCTTCCGGTCTTCTGGGTCGCTGCTGGGACCGGTCATGTCACGGCGGCGCTCGGTGTTCTCGATGCCGACCAGCAGGAACGGCCGGATGCTGCCGTTGCCGGACAGCACCTGCACCAGCCCCGCCACGTGCAGGAAATCCTCGGCGATACCGCCGTCGGGCATGTAGATGACCGGGAGCGGCGCCTTCGGGTCCAATCCCCAGGGCTGCGGGCGGTACACGTTGATGCGGCGGGTTTCACCCAGCGCCGTGGAGTGCACGGTGAACGTTTCACCGATGACCAGCGGCGAGCTGGCTGCGGACTGGGCCGGCTCGGCGGCCAGCGAGGGTGCAACGGACCCGGTAAGCAGCAACAGGGACAGCACGAACAGGCGCATGGCGCGATCCATCAAGGGCAGGCAGCGAGCATAACCGCCGCACCGCCGGAATCGTTTCGACTGGCGTGGCTGAATCGCCCGGATCGATACGCGTGCCTCACGGCAACGTGAATTTCCGCGCCATCCGCAGCGGCCACACCGAGGTGAACTGCGCGCCACCCACCAGCCGGTATGCTGCCGAAACACTGTGCAGCACCCCCATCGCCTCCAGCACATCCTTGGTCTTCCGGAACGTCGGGCGCGGATCTGCCGTGAACATGAAAAGGTTGATCTCTTTCGCGCTGACGTCGTAACCGTCCAGCGTCGCCGCCTTGCCGAGCGCGGCGGTCAGCTCGGCCTCCAGCGTGGCCAGGAACGCCTCATCGTCCAGCGATTTGCGCCAGAACTTGATCACAAGCTGGTAATCCATCAGGCGGACCCGTCGTTGAAGAAGTGAACCGCCAAGGTTACCCGCATGGCGGGCATCACGTTGTCTTTGAAGCGGCGGCAATCATTTGCGCCAGGCGGTCGGCGATGGCCTGCCCCACCTCCGGCGCCAGGCGCGAGCGCGACAGCGCTTCGAACACCCACAGGCCATCGGCGGCGAGTTTGGCGATGAACAGGTCCAGGGCGGCCGGGTCGCTCAGGTCCTGCGGCGTCGGCGGCGACCAGCGCTCGGCCACGGTCGCCCAGGGCTGCACGTTCTCGTCGGTCGCCGCCGCGTCGAACATCAGCTGCAGTTCGGCGCGGGTAGCGGTCTGCGCACAGGTCAATGCGTACGCCTGGTAGCGCTCGGTCGCCTCCGCGGCCTCGGCGGGCTTGCCGGCCACCTGGATCAGGCTCGCCTCCCACGTCCCGGCCAGGTGCTGGTGGATGCCCTGCAGCAGCGCGTCGCGCGAGGGGAAGTGATACAGCAGCCCGCCCCGGGCGATGCCGGATTCGGTGGCGACCGCCTCGAAGGTCAGCGCGGTGATGCCGTCGCGTTCGATCACACGGACGGCGGCATCGAGGATGTTGGTTCGGTTGCTGGGGCGCATGGGCTCAGTGGGGGTGGGAGACGGCGGTGGCGGTGCCAGGGCCGTGGCGGCGCAGCAGCACGCCGGTGACGACGGTACCGAGCAGCAACACAGCGGCGATCACATACAGTATCCAGACATAGCTGGCATCGTAGGCGCTGGCGGCGGCACGGAGCCAGCCTGCATCCGCACCGGGCTGCGCGGCCAGGGCGAACGCCTGCTGGATGCTCTCGCCCGCCGCAGCATCCACACCGGCCGGCAGCGTCACGGTGGCCGAGTACAGCGCGGCGATCAGGCTGCCCAGCAGCGAGACGGCGAACAGGCTGCCGAACTCATAGGACACCTCCTCCACCGAGGACGCCATGCCGGCGCGGTGTGGCGGCACGTTGCCGATGATCGCGGTGGAGGCCACCGAAATGGTCGCGCCCATGCCCAGCCCGGTGAGCAGCAGCCCGGCAATGGTCCAGCCCAGGTCGCTGCCGAACGTCACCGCCACCAGCAGCACGCCGACGGTGCCTGTGCCGAGTCCGCCGGTGATCAGCGGCAGCAGCCCGACGCGGTGCAGGAACGCGCCGCCAAAGATCGCGCTGGGCAGGCAGCCGAGCGCCACCACCGAAACCAGCAGGCCGGCCTGCAGCGGCGTGTAGTCGGCCACCAGCTGGAAGCGCTGCGTGGTCAGCAACTGCAGGCCGGCGATGGCGAACATCGCAAAGGCCGCCGACAGCACACCGGCCAGGAACGGCGCATTGCGGAAGATCGCCACATCGAGCATGGGATACGGCAGACGACGCTGGCGACGCAGGAACAGCACCAGACCGACCACGAAGACCAGCCCCGCGCCCGCGGCCAGCGGCCCGTTCGGCGGCGCATGCGCGATCTCCTTGATCGCCACCACCAGTCCGGACAAGGCAACCAGGCTGAGCAGCGAGGAAATCAGATCCCACGGCTTGCTGGCATCGGGCCGGCCGTGCGGCGCAAACAGCACCGCACCGGCCATGGCCAGCAGCACGATCGGGACATTGATCAGGAACACCGAGCCCCACCAGAAGTGCGCCAACAGGACGCCACCGACGATCGGGCCGATCGCGCTGCCGATGATGGAGATACACCCCCACACCGCGATCGCCAGATTGCGCTCGCGTTCGTCGTCGAAGGTCAGGCTGATCAGCGCCAGGGTGGCCGGCATCATCGCCGCGGCGCCCACCGCGAGCAGCGCACGCGCGGCGATGAGCAGGTTGGCATCCGGGGCGAACGCGGCCAGCAGCGAGGCGATGCCGAAGATCACCAGGCCGATCAGGAACATCCGGCGGTGTCCCAGCCGGTCGCCGAGGGTGCCCGCACCGAGCAGCAACCCGGCCATCACCAGCGGATAGGCGTTGATGATCCAAAGGCCCTGCAGCGGCGTGGCCCCCAGTTCGGCGGTCAAGGTGGGCAAGGCGGTGTACAGCACCGAATTGTCGAGCGTGATCAGCAACAGGCCGGCGGCCACGGTGAGCAGCAGGCTCCAGCGCTGGGTCTTGGTGGGGGTCATGAGGGCAACGCATGCATTGAGCGGGGGTCGTAACTATACAGGATGTCCTGTTTGGTTTGATCGACCCCGCCCTGGCCGTGTTCAGCGTGCGTCGGGCGATGCCATGCGCACTGCACCGATGGCCGGTTCCCCGGCCAACTGGCGTTGTTCAGATGGCAGGGGGGCTCACCCGGGCAGGCGCGCCAGCCCGGTATGCACGGTGTCGGGGATCGCTATGGACGGACAGAAAGAGGCATTTCGGCAGGCACACGCCGAGTTGGAGCAGTGCTGGGCGCGCGGCAGATCGGCGGCCCAGCGATGGGCGGTCTACGACGGTATCCACGACCGGCTGGTCGCACAGTGGCCAAGCGACGCCAATCGCATCGTGGGCATGATGGTGATGTGGGTCACCGAGATACGCGGCGCCTGCCCTTCGCCGTATGGCCTCGCCGAGCCAGGACACAACGAGGTGCTGCGGCTGCACGCCTCCCGCATCGATTCGTGAAGGCTACGGTGCCGGCGGATGGAGAGGCGCGTTGTGTCCGGCGACTTCCATGTTGATCCCATTGATCAGCGCCGATATGGCGGTGGCCAGGCGGCGGCTGTCGGCGATGGAGCCGAAGAACAGGATCGAGGTCCCGTCCAGTTCGACGCCAGCCAGGCCGAGTTCGCCCTGGAGCGCGGCAACGCGTTCGTCGAAAAGTTTCAACCAGTGCGCATCGGGCGCGACATCGAGCATGGCCACGATCGCCTCGTCCGCACCATGGTCGACAATGGTCTGCAGCGTTGGAACGTCGAAGCCCAGCAGGCGGGGCACGCTGCTGTCCGGAAGAGGAATACTCATGTGACCATGGTAGCCGGTAAGCCGGGGCGGTGCTGCCAGGCGGCCGACGACAGCTGAAGCGTTGTGGTTCGCCATGACGCGCGAAGGCCCGGCCAGATCGGCCGGGCCCACGATGCGTACCGCGTTGTCCTACTCTTCCTGATCGTTCTGCTGGCCTTGGCGCTGGCCCTGCTGGTCCTGCTGTTGCTGCTGCTTCTGGGCATCGCGGTCGCGCTGATCCTGCTGTTCCTGCTGGCCCTGCTGCGGGGTGTTGCGCTGCGGATCGTTCTGACCCTGCTGCGGGTTCGGGGTGTTGGCCATTGCCGTATCTCCGGTGTTCGGCATCGAAGTGGTGCCGGTGAATCCACGCTAGGCCTGCCTGCGTTACCCATGCGTGCGTGGCGGACGTGCGGCCATGCACGCGCCGGGCACCTGCGTAAACAATTCAGAACGCAGCGGAAAACGTCGCCGATACAGCACAGTGCGTTCACTGCCGTCAGCCGTGATCTGCTGCGCATCGACAATCCCTTGATGCCGGCGCGCTCATGCTCGGCACGAAACGCCCTTGCCGGGCCCGACCGAGGACTTGCCATGACGCCGCTCCGCTCGCTGCTGCTGACCTCCCTGCTCGCCCTGACGCCGATGCTGGCCACCGCGGCGGACAAGGTCACCACCACCCCCGTGCACTTCACCAAGGGCGCCAGCAGCGCCACCCTGCGTGGCACGTTGTCCGGATATGACACCGTGCGCTACACGATCGCCGCGCGTGCCGGCCAGACCATGGCGGTGACGATCGACGGCAGCCCGAACGCCAACTTCAATGTCTTCGCGCCAGGCGTGACGCCGGGCCAGGGCGAGGCGCTGGGCAGCAACGACGAGAAGCGGCGCTGGAGTGGCACGCTGCCGACCACCGGCACCTATGTGGTGCAGGTCTATCAGATGCGTGCGCAGGCGCGCCGTGGCGAGAAGGCACCGCACAGCCTGACCGTCGCCATCCGCTGAGCCCCGCCCCGGGTATGCTCGGGGGTGTCGGCTTCGTCCACGCAAGGGCCCCGGGATGGACTTCCTCAAACTGCTGCGGTCGCTGGAAGAGTTTCTCTACGAGCTGTGTACCTGGTTCCTGTTCTTCCCGCGCACGCTGTACCGCGTGGTCGTGCATCCGCGCCGGATGGCGCAGTACGTGGATACCGAGCTGAAGGAAAAGCTGGAGCGCCAGTTCGACGATGCGATCAGCCCGCCGATGTTCCTGATGCTGGCGGTGCTGGTCGCGCACGGCGTCGAGCTGATGCTGCACCAGCAGGTGGTCGGCACCGGGGCGCTGTCGCGCTCGGTGTTCGGCAACGAAGAAAGCCTGCTGCTGTACCGCTCGATCACCTTTGCGATCTGGCCACTGGTGACCACCACGCACCTGTTGCGGCGCAAGCACGTGCCGATGACCCGCGAGTCGCTGCGACGCCCCTTCTTCATGCAGTGCTATCTGACCGCACCATTTGCGGTGGCGCTGTCCACCAGCATGGTGTTCGTGCGGCTGCCGGGCCAGCTGTCGACCACACTGGGCATCACGGTGGGGGTGATCGCCGCGCTCTGGTATGCGGTGGTGCAGGCCGGATGGCTGAAGGTCGCGCTTCAACGTTCCTGGCTGAACACGATCCTGTCCACCGTGTGGGTGCTGGTGTTGGGGTCACTCATCAACATCACGATCGGGATGATCCTGCTGTCGAACTGATCCGGCCTGTTCTCCCGATCAACCGCCATGTCCCGCATATCCTTTCCCTGCCTTTCCATGCGACCCTTTGGGAACGTTTTCATGGAATGGAGGGATTCCACATGCTGTCTCGTTTCCACCGGCCCGCGCTGCTGGCCCTGATGATGTTCGCCGGCCCGCTGGGCAGCGCCTGGGCGCAGGCGCCGGACGCATTGAAAGTAATGTCGTTCAACGTGCGCACGCCGGCCGATACCGACCCGGGCAAGCGCTGGGAAGACCGCCGCGATGCGATGGTCACGCTGATCCGTGAGCAGAAGCCCGAGGTGATCGGCACCCAGGAGCTGGTACAGAAACAGGGCGAATACCTGGTCGCGCACCTGCCGGGCTACACCCTGTTCGGCAGGGACCGCCGCGGTGGCAACGGTGATGAACACATGGGCGTGCTGTACGACAGCGCGCGCCTGAAGGTGCTCGAGTCGGGCGACTTCTGGCTCTCCGATACGCCCGATGTGCCGGGCAGCATCACCTGGGGCAACCTGTTCCCGCGCATGGTGACCTGGGCGCTGTTCCAGCGTCAGGCCGACGGCCAGCGCTTCTACCTGTTCAACACCCACCTGCCCTACCGCGATGAAGACGAGCCGCGCCGCGTGCTCGGTGCGAAGCTGATCGTCTCGCGGCTGGCAACACTGCCCCAGGATATCCCGGTGGTGGTCACCGGCGATTTCAACAGTGAGCCCGGCAGCGACACCTACAAGGCCTTCACCGCCGCGTTGGGCGATGCACGCAAACTCGCCGGCAAGGTCGATGGCCCGCGCCTGACCTTCCACGATTTCACCGGTAAGCCGACGGTGGAACTGGACTGGATCCTGGTGCGCGGTTTCACCGTGGACCGCTTCAGCACACTGGACCAGAAGCCAGGTGGCGTGCTGCCCTCCGATCATTACCCCGTGCAGGCCGAACTGCGGTTCCCCGCGCCAACGCCGGCCGGCAGGTAAGCCGGGGCGCGATGGGCGGTCAGCGCACCGTCCATCGCCTGCGCATGGCCGCACCGCGGCCCTGCGCTTCCAGCATCCGGATCACGGCTGGCGCTCATCGATCTTCTGCAACAGCCGGTACAGCGCTTGGTGCTGCTCGCGTGCCTGGCAGATCCGCGCGCCGATGGCGATGAACACACCGGTGGCGATCAGGCCGATCTCGAACAGGCCTTCAGTGAGGCAACAGAATCCCATGGCGACCGCGATGATCGCCACCAGCAGCAATGCGATCACGCCACGCGAAAGTCCCGCGCCGGATCCCATACCCGGGTCCTGCACAGGCGGACGGACGGGACGCCACTGATTGGATTGCATGCGGGCCACTCCAGAGAACAACCCACGCTTTTAGCACCGTGTGCGGAGACCGTGCAGAGGCAAAGCCGTCAACCGCGACGCACTGCGCAACGGATGTGACGGCTGTTGCCCATTCTTCGAGGGGGGCGGCGACCTCGCCGTCCCCCGTGACCCTCGCCCGGTCAGCGCTGCGTGACCGCCACCGGGGTGTTCGCCGCATCCTGCTGCTGGCCCCAGCCACCCAAGGCCTTGTACACACCCACCACACTGACGTTGACCGTGGATTCGGCCTCGGCCAGCGCGTCATCCGCGGCAAGCTGCGTGCGCTGTGCATCCAGCAGGGTCAGGAAGTCTTCCGACCCCTCGCGGAAGCGGATCTGCGCCAGCTCTTCGGCGCGCCCCGCCGCCTGGGCCTGCTCGGCGACGATCGCCAGGCGGGCCTGCTGCTTGGCATACCGCGTCAGTGCGTTCTCGGTGTCTTCCAGCGCCAGCAGCACGGCCTTTTCGTACTCGGCCGCGGCACCGTCGGCCTGCGCCTTGCTGGCGCGCAGACGGGCTTTGACCGTGCCGAAATCGAAGGCGGCCCAGCTGATCGACGGGGTCACCGACCACGCCTTGTTGCTGCCGTTGACCAGACCGCTGGCATCACCGGACAGGAAGCCGACGAAGCCACTCAGGCTGATCCGCGGGAACAGGTCCGCGGTGGCCACGCCCACACGTGCGGTGGCTGCCGCCAGCCGACGCTCGGCCACGCGCACGTCGGCGCGCTGGCGCAGCAGATCGGTGGTGTCACCCAACGGCAGCGCCTTGGCGTACGGCCGCATCTCGCGCGGCTGCAGCAGGCTGTCCAATGCGTCCGGGCGCTGGCCCAGCAGCACGGCCAAGCGATGTCGCGACTGCACCTCGGCCACTTCCAGCAGCGGAATGTCGGCCTCGATCGCCTTCAGGCGCGCACGGCTGCTCTGCACGTCCAGTTCGCTGCCCGCGCCCAGTTCCCACCGGGTTTCGGTGAGCTTCTGGGTGTCGCGCAGATTGACCAGGGTGCGCTTGGCCACCGCGATGCGCTTCTGGGTACCGCGCAGTTCGAAGTAGTTGCGGGCCACTTCCGCAGCGACGGTGACCTGGGCATCGGCAAGGTTGTCCTGCTCGGCCCCCAGGTCCGCGCGCGCCGCTTCGGCGGCACGGCGCTGGCGACCGAACAGATCCAGCTCCCAGCCCGCATCGAAGCCGAGCTGGTAGGTCTCGCTGAACACGCGCTCGCCCCCCACCGTGGCATCGGGCTGCTTGCGGCGGTCATAGCTGCCGCCACTGGTGACGTGCGGCAACTGGTCCAGGCGCTGCTCGACGAACACCGCGCGGGCCTCGCGCACGCGCGACATCGCGATGCGCAGGTCCAGGTTGGTGCCCAGTGCCTCATGCACCAGCTGCTCCAGGACCGGATCGTCGAACTGGGCCCACCAGCTCGCCACCGGCGAGGTGGTGGTGAACACCGGCGCGGCGGCGCCCTGCAGGGTCACCGGCTCGGCCGGTGGCGCCTGGTAGTTGGGGCCGACGCTGACGCAGCCGGCCAGCAGTGCGCTGGTCACGGCCACGGTCAACAGGCGCATCACCATGGCAGCACCTCACCGAGGTAGGTGAAGCTGCCATTGGGGCCATCGGCATCGATCAGCGCCATGCCGACGCTGGAGCGTGCGCCTTCGCTGATTTCGATCTCGCCTTCGCCACCGTTCATGTCGGTTTTGACATAGCCCGGATGCACGGTGTTGACCTTGGTGGTGCTGTCGCGCAGCTCGTAGGCGAGCTGCACGGTCCACGCATTCACCGCGCTCTTGGAGGCGTTGTAGGCCGGCACGGCGAAACCGTAGATCGGCGAGCCCGGCTGGCTGTGCAGGGTCAGCGAGCCCAGGATGCTGGAGACGTTGACGATGCGGCCGGCCGGCGAGGCGTTGAGCAGCGGCAGGAAGGCCTGGGTGACGGCGATCACCGCGAACACGTTGGTGTCGAAGGTATCGCGCCAGGTCTGCAGGGTCTGCGCCGACGGCGCCAGCTTGGGGTCGTCGAGCAGGATGCCGGCGTTGTTGACCAGGATGTCCAGGCGGCCGTGACGCTCGGTCACGGTCTGCACCGCCGCGGCGATGCTGTCTGCATCGCCCACGTCGAGCTGGATCGCTTCGACCGGCAGGCCCTCGGCCTGCAGCTTCAGCGCCTCGGCCACGGCAATGTCACGCTTGCGCCCGGCCAGCAGCGTATGAACACCGGCCTGGGCCAGCTGACGGACGGTTTCCAGGCCGATGCCGCGGGTGGCACCGGTGACCAGGGCGATCTTGTGGGTAACGGTATTCATGTGAAAAACCTCGCGGGGGAAGGAATCAATGGTGGATGGTCGGTTCGCCGTGGGTCACCAGCTGCCCGCCGCCGTTACGGCTGACGAACTTGCGCAGGGCCACGTAGAACACCGGGGTCAGGAACAGGCCGAACAGGGTGACGCCCAGCATGCCGGCGAACACCGTAATACCGGTTACCGAGCGGACTTCCGCACCGGCGCCATGCGAGATCACCAGCGGGATGGTGCCGGCGATGAACGCGATGGAGGTCATCACGATAGGGCGCAGACGCAGGCGGCACGCTTCCAGTGCAGCCTCCACGATGCCCTTGCCGCCCATTTCCAGTTCGCGGGCGAACTCGACGATCAGGATGGCGTTCTTGCATGCCAGGCCCATCAGCACCACCAGGCCGACCTGCACGAACACGTTGTTGTCGCCACCGGTCAGCCATACGCCGAACAACGCCGACAGCAGGGTCATGGGGACAATCAGGATCACCGCCAGCGGCAGCGACCAGCTTTCATACAGCGCGGCCAGTACCAGGAACGCCAGCAGGATCGCCACCGGGAACACGATGAAGGCGGCCTTGCCCTGGGTGGCCTGCTGGTAGCTCAGGTCGGTCCACTCGGTCTGCATGCCCACCGGCAGCACCTTGCCGGCGATTTCGGTCAGCTTGGTCATGGCTTCGGCCGAGGACAGCATGCGCGGGTCGGCTTCGCCGGCCAGATCGGCCGCCGGGTAACCGTTGAAGCGCAGCACCGGGTCCGGGCCGTAGGTCTGCTTCACGGTGACCATCGAGCCGATCGGCACCATCTCGCCACGGTTGTTGCGGGTGCGCAGGCGACCGATGTCTTCCACGCTGTCACGGAACTGGCCGTCGGCCTGGGCGATCACCTGCCAGGTACGACCGAACTGGTTGAAGTCGTTCACGTACGCCGAGCCCAGGTAGGTCTGCAGCGTGTCGAACAATTCGGTCAGCTCCACGCCCTGGGCCTTGGCCTTGACGCGGTCCACTTCGGCATCCAGCTGCGGCACGTTGGCCTGGTAGCTGGTGATCGGGAACGCCATGCCCGGGGTCTGCGCGACCGCACCCTGCATCGTGCTCACTGCGGTCTGCAGTGCGCCGTAGCCGAGGTTGCCGCGGTCCTGGATGAACATCTGGTAGCCGTTGCCGTTGCCCAGGCCGAGGATCGGCGGCGGCATCATGGAGAACGCGAAGCCCTCCTGCAGCCCGGCGATCTTGGCGTTGATCTCGGCATTGATCTGCGCGGCGGTACGGCCCTTGCGCTCACTGAACGGCTTGAGCGGAACGAACGCCACACCGGTGTTGGGCGTGTTGGTGAACTGCAGCGCGTTCAGACCCGGGAACTGGATCGTGTGCGCCACGCCATCGGTGTTGCGCGCGATCTCGGCGACCTTGGACAGCATGGCGTCGGTACGGGCGATCGAGGAGCCTTCCGGCAGCTTCACACCCGCGATCAGGTACAGCTTGTCCTGGGTCGGGATGAAGCCGGCCGGCACCGCCTTGAACATCAGGCCGGTGGCCAGCAGCAGGCCGGCGTACACCACGAACACCAGGCCACGACGGCCCAGCAGGCGGCCGACCGAACCGTGGTACTTCTCCGAGCTGGTCTTGAAGAAGCGGTTGAACGGACGGAAGATCCAGCCGAACAGACGATCGATCAGGCGGGTCAGGCCATCCTTCGGCGCGCCATGCGGCTTGAGCAGGCGTGCGGCCAGCGCCGGCGAGAGGGTCAGCGAGTTGATCGCCGAGATCACGGTCGAAATGGCGATGGTGACGGCGAACTGCTTGTAGAACGCACCGGTCACGCCGGACAGGAACGCCATCGGCACGAACACGGCGCACAGCACCAGCGCGATCGCCACGATCGGGCCGGACACTTCGCGCATCGCCTGGTGGGCCGCGGCAAGCGGGGTCAGGCCTTCTTCAATGTTTCGTTCGACGTTCTCCACCACCACGATCGCGTCATCGACCACGATGCCGATCGCCAGCACCAGCCCGAACAGGGTCAAGGTGTTGATCGAGAAGCCGAGCACGTACAGCGCCGCGAACGTACCCACGATGGACACCGGCACGGCGATCAGCGGAATGATCGAGGCGCGCCAGGTCTGCAGGAACAGGATCACCACCAGCACCACCAGCGCGATCGCTTCCAGCAGCGTGGACACCACGGCCTTGACCGAGTCACGCACGAAGATGGTGGTGTCATACACCGCTTCGTACTTCACGCCCGGCGGGAACTGCTTGGTCAACTCATCCATGGTGTGGATGACCGAGTCGCGGATCTCCAGCGCGTTCGCACCGGGGGCCTGGAAGATACCGATACCGACCGCGTTCTTGCCATCCAACTGCGAGCGCAGCGTGTAGTCACCGGCGCCCAGTTCCAGGCGGGCGACATCGGACAGGCGCACCACTTCACCGTCGTCACCGGCCTTGAGCACGATGTCGCGGAATTCCTGTTCGCTACGCAGGCGGCCCTGCGCATTGATCAGGGTCAGGAAGTCGCTGCTCGGCATCGGCTCGGCACCGAGCTGGCCGGCAGAGACCTGCACATTCTGCTCGCGCATCGCACGCACCACGTCGCTGGCGGTCAGGCCGCGCGCGGCGATCTTGTCCGGGTCCAGCCACGCACGCATGGCGTAGTCGCCACCACCGAACATCTGCGCATCGCCGACGCCCTGCAGGCGTGCCAGCGCGTCCTTGACGTGCAGGCGGGCGTAGTTGCGCAGGTACAGCGAGTCGTACTTGCCATCCGGCGAGGTCAGGTGGACCACCATCAGGAAGGTCGGCGACTGCTTCTGGGTGGAAACACCCTGGCGGCGCACGTCCTCGGGCAGGCGCGCCTGCGCCTGGGCGACACGGTTCTGCACCTTGACCGCGGCTTCGTCCGGATCGGTACCCGGGCGGAAGGTCACGGTCATCTGCAGCACGCCGTCAGAGCCGGCGACGGACTTGATGTACATCATGTCCTCCACGCCGTTGATCGCTTCTTCCAGCGGCGTGGCCACGGTTTCAGCGATCACCTTGGGGTTGGCGCCCGGGTACACCGTGCGCACCACCACCGAGGGTGGCACCACTTCGGGGTACTCGCTGATCGGCAGCATCGGGATCGCGATCAGGCCGGCGGCGAAGATCACGATCGACAGCACCGCCGCGAAGATCGGCCTGTCAATGAAAAAACGGGAAAAGTCCATGGGTGGATTCCTGGGGTTTCACCAGCGCCGGCGTGCACGACCCCGGCCGCTGTCGCAGGCGACAGCGGTGGCGGGTTCCCCTGCACGGGGCGATGGCAGTCACGGTAGAGCCGACCGTTGGTCGGCTGCTATGTAGAACCGACGGTCAGTCGGCTGCCCTTCAATTCTTTGCAACCGCCGGCGCGGCTACCGGTGCGGCAACCGGCTGCATCGCAACAGCCTTGGCCTGGACCGGCATGCCGGGCATGAAGACTTTCTGCACGCCGTCGATGATCACGCGGTCACCGGCCTTCAGGCCCTGCTCGACGATGCGCAGGCCGTCGGCATTGCGGCCGAGCTGGATATCGCGACGCTGTGCCTTGTTGTCCTTGTCGACCACGTAGACGAACTTGCGGTCCTGGTCGGTCAGCACGGCCTTGTCGTCGATCAGCATGGCCTGGAACTGGCCGCTGCCGAGCAGCTGCACGCGGGCGAACAGGCCCGGAGTGAACGCGCGGTCGGCGTTGTCCAGCAGCGCGCGGACCCGGATGGTGCCGGTGCTGCGGGTGACCTGGTTGTCCAGGAAGTCGACCTTGCCTTCGTGCGGGTAGCCATCCTCACCGGACAGGCCGACCTTTACCGGCAGTGCGCTGTCGCGCTCGCTCGGGCGTTCACCCTTGCGGGCCATCTGGGCGTAACGCAGGAAGGTGCCTTCATCGGCATCGAAGTAGACGTGCACCTTGTCCAGCGAGACCAGCGTGGTCAGCACGCTGGCGCTGTCGCCGGCGGTGACCAGGTTGCCTGCGGTGACCATCGCGCGGCCTGCACGGCCGTTGATCGGGGCACGCACCTGGGTGAACTCCATGTTCAAGCGCGCTGCGTCGACAGCGGCCTGTGCGGCCTGCACCTGCGCCAACGCCTGCTCGGAAACGGCACGACGCTGTTCCCAGGTTTCGGTGGAGATCGCCTGCTGATCGGACAGGCGGCGGGCGCGGTCGGCTTCGCTGCGGCTCACCTGGGCCTGGGTGCGCGCGCGGTTGAGCTCGGCGGTGGCGCGGTCCAGCTCGGCGCGGTAACTGCGTGCGTCGATGGTGAACAGCACATCGCCCTTCTTGACCTCCTGGCCTTCGACATAGTTGACCTTGTCGATATAGCCGGAGACGCGCGGACGCAGCTCAACGCTTTCGACCGCTTCCACGCGGCCACTGAAGTCGTCCCACTGGCTGACCTGCTTGACCAGCACCGGCGCGGCACTGACCGACGGCGGCGGCGGCATGCCGGCTTCTTCAGCGTGGCTGCCACTGCAGGCGGTCAGCACCGCGGCGGCAAGGATCGAAACGCCGGCCATGGCCAGCCGTCGGGTGAAACGTTGCGGGGAGGAGTTGGAAGTCATGACATGCATCCGTACGTAGGGGTGGTGATACAGAATCGAAAACGTGGGGCGACGGGGGGCGTAGCCTGGGACCTGAACCTTGGTAGAGGTCAAGCCGTGCCGGCCGTGTTGCGCGACATCGGTGGAGGGCGGTCGAGGTGCAGCAGTCCGCGCGGCAGTTCGGCATCGCGCGCATCGCAGCGCACGATGGCGCGGTTGTCGGTGCAGTTGTCGAGCAGCGAGACAACACGGCGGCCGACCAGCAGCGCGCTCGGCCATTCGATGCAGGCTTTGGCCGCATTGGCCGGGGTACACACCGGGTCGCACACTTCCAGCATCTGCGCGCGCACGCCCAGCGCCTGGGCTTCCTGGTGCAGCACCTGCGCGTACATGCGCGTGGCCGACATGGTGATGGACGACTCGCCATGCCCAGCCCAAGGCTTGAAGCCGGCCGGGCCGCCGACTAGTACGTAGCGCCGCGCCTGCGCGCCACCGCGCACCAGCGGCAGCAGATGGCGACCGGCGTGCACGTGCGGCATCACGTCGGCCTGCAATGCCTGCAGCAATGCGTCGCCGCTGCGGTCGGTCACCCGCCCACGGTTGTACGGGCCGCCCATCGCATCCACCACCGCGGCCAGCGCGCGGGGACGCCCGCCGATGCGCTCGGCCACGGTGCGTGCCGAGCCGTCATCGCCCAACGAACCCAGCAGGACTTCCAGGCCGGGCTCGTCGGCGAACTGCTCCTGCAGCGCAGCCAGCCGGCCGGGGTCGCGGCCAACCACCAGCACGGGGCTGCCGGCCTCCAGCAAGGCCGCCACGATGCCCTGGCCCACGCTGCCGGTGCCACCGAGCACCAGCACCTCGGGGGCCAATGTCCCATTCATGGGACTTTCACTCCCGTCGCCGGGATAATCCCAATTCGACCCAGTCGGTCGCCATTGCGAGCGCCCAGCCGCAGAGTGCCACCGCGCTGCATGTTGGCAGGCGGGGTGAATTCCCGGAAAGCCTTACGGGACAAGGAACCCGGACGGGCCTCCACGGTCATCGCGAGGTCCAGCGGGGCGTTAGGGCCGCTACGCAGGCGGCCAAGAATGTTCCGCAACCACATGGTTGTCGTCCTTCATATCTGGAATGGCGCCAGATTAGTCCTCAAACTCCCCCTTGATTAGTCCGGATTTAGGGGAATAATCATCCCGTGCCCGGCACAATCATTTGCGGCACTCTTTCCCTCCCCCGACTTTGGATCCCGTCATGGCCCACGATCTCAACGACACGCTGATCTTCGTCAAAGTGGTCGAGCAAGGCAGTTTCATCGCCGCCGCCACTGCACTGGGGCTACCCAAGACGACGGTCAGCCGCAAAGTGCAGGAGCTGGAAACGCGCCTCGGCGCGCGCCTGCTGCACCGGACCACCCGCCGCCTCGGCCTCACCGAAGCCGGCTCGGTCTATCACGAGCATTGCCAGCGCATCGCACGCGAGCTGGAGGAAGCCGAAGGCGCGGTCAACCAGTTGCAGTCCGGTCCGCGCGGCTGGCTGCGCTTCACCGTGCCCTATTCGATCGGCATCACCTGGATCGCGCCGCTGCTGGGTCAGTTCCATGCGCAGTACCCGGAAATCCAGCTGGACATGCACCTGGGCAACGAGAAGCTCGATCTGATCGCCGGTGAGGCCGATCTGGCGCTGCGCGTGGGCACCCTGCCCGACTCCAACCTGGTGGCGCGCAAGCTCGGCAGCCTGCGCACGCAGGTGTTTGCCAGCCCGGCCTACATCGAACGCTATGGCGAGCCGCTGCACCCGGATGAACTGCAGTTCCACCGCATCCTGGCGATGCGCAAGGCCCGCAACCTCAACAACAACCGGTTCTTCTGGCAGTTGGGCGAAAATGGCGGCGAACTACTGGATTTCCCGGTGAATCCGCTGCTGGTGGCCAATGATCCCTCTGCGTTGAACGGTGCGTTGGTGTGTGGCGAAGGCCTGCTGCTGACCGGTGACGTGATGGCCAAGCCCTTTGTCGAATCGGGCATGGTGCGCCGCGTGCTGGCCGGTTGGACCGGGCCGGAAGTGGACTTCAACGCGGTGTTCGCAGGCGGCCGGCTGGTCTCGCCGAAGGTGCGCGCGTTCGTCGATTTCCTGGTCGAGAAGATGAATTTCGACGCCAACTACATGCTGGCCCAGTGCCCGGCCGCGAAGCTGGCCAAGCAGCAGCAGACCCAGGTGGAAACCGAGCTGCAGGCGACCGGGAAGCGGATTCTGGAGACGGTGACCGCGGGTTGATCCTGGCGATGCTTCATCGGCGCAGTGCCGTTTGAACGACAACGCCGCCCTCGGGCGGCGTTGTCGTGTTGGCGTTGCGGGTGCGCGCGTGGACGGAATTGTTCAGGGCGTACCGGCCAACGGCCGGTACCTACAAAAAATGCCGCCTGTAAGGGCGGCATTTTTGTGTTGCGAACCTGTGGCACGCAACACCCAATAACAGCGCGCTGACGCGCTGTTATTGCTGCAACGGAATCACACGGATTTCGACGCGGCGGTTCTGCGCGCGGCCGGCATCGGTGTTGTTGTCGGCAATCGGGTAGGCCTTGCCGGCACCGAGGGTTTCGATGCGGGCGCGCTGCACACCCTGCCCCGCCAGGTAGGCGGCGACCGAATCGGCACGTTCCTTGGAGAGGCGGTTGTTGACTGCATCGCTGCCGATGCTGTCGGTGTGGCCGACCACTTCGATCATGGTCTGGTTGTACTCGGCCAGCGTGCTGGCCACGCCGTTGAGCGAGCTGTAGAACTGCGGCTTCAGCGTGGACTTGCCGAAATCGAAGGTGATGCCGTCCGGCAGGTTCAGGACCAGGTTGTCGCCATTGCGGGAGACGTCGATACCGGTGTTGGCGGTACGTTCGCGCAGCGCGCGTTCCTGACGGTCCTGGTACTGGCCGACGGCCGCGCCGCTGAGTGCGCCGATACCGGCACCAATCATGGCGTGCTGGCGGCGCTCGGTGGCGCTGTTGCCGCTGAGCAGGCCCGCGGCGACGCCGACGGCAGTGCCGATCAGGGCGTTGCGGCCGGTGCGGTTCTGCTGTTCGACGGGGTTGCCGTACTGGTCACTCTGCACGTAGGAGCCACCGGTGGCGCAGGCCGTCAGGGCGGCAGCAGTCATCAGGGCCAGGGCCACGTTGCGGGTTGCGGGTCGAATCATGAGGTTTCTCCTTGGTTACCGGACGGCGCCGGCGTGCGGGCCGTGAAGAGCATAAACAGCCCAACGCGATGCCGGCATGATGAATGGACCGCTCGGCAGCTCCCTGTTCAGGTAAACGGTTACGGTGGAACCGACCGGTTCGGGATGCGCGTCACGCCCCGCCAGTGTGCCGATACGCCGCCAACGCGGCATCGCGCCCCGCGCTCAGATCCACCAGCGGCAACGTGGGATAGCCCGGCGCGTGCGCGGCCAGCAGTTGCGGCGATTGCCACGGTGCGAAGCGCGCTTTCAACGGCAGCGCCGCCAGTTCAGGCACCCATCGCGTGATGTAGCGCGCCTGCGGGTCGAACTTCTGCGACTGGGTCAACGGGTTGAATATCCGGAAGTACGGCGCCGCATCCGCACCGGTGCCGGCGACCCACTGCCAGCCCATGGTGTTGTTGGCCAGATCCGCATCGACCAGCGTGTCCCAGAACCAGCGCGCACCTTCGCGCCAGTGCTGGCGCATGTGCTTGCACAGGTAGCTGGCGACGATCATCCGGACGCGGTTGTGCATGTAACCGGTCGCCCACAGCTCGCGCAGGCCGGCATCGACGATCGGGATGCCGGTACGCCCCTGTTGCCACGCTTTCAATGCCGCCGAATCCGGTTTGGCCCACTGGAACTGATCGAAGCGCGGGTTGAGATTGTGGTCCGGGGTCTGCGGGAAGTGATGCAGCAGGTGGTAGGAAAATTCGCGCCAGCCGAGCTCGCGTAGGTAGCCATCGATATCGGCGTCGCGGCTGGCGCTGCGTTCGCTCTGCAGCCGACGGGCGATCTGCCATGGTGCGATCTCACCGAAATGCAGGTGCGGCGAGAGCAGCGAGGTACCGACACGATCCGGCAGATCACGCTGCTCGCGATAGCCGTTGAGCGCCCCATCGATGAAGACGGTCAGCGCCTCGTGCGCGCCCGCCTCGCCCGGTTGCCAATGGTCCCAGAACTGTCGGTCCCACGGAATCGACGGTGCCAGGCCAAGCGTGTCGAGACTCTCGCCACTGGCGCTGTGCGCGGCAAGCCGCTCGGGCAAGCGGGTCGGGGCCGGCAACTGCAGACGGGTCAGCGCATTGCGCCAGAACGGGGTGAACACCTTGTACGGCCCGCCCTGCTGGGTCGCTACGTCCCACGGTTCGAACATCAGGCTGCCGTTGTGGCTTTCGGCCTCGATGCCCTGCTCGCGCAGCTCCCGTTTGACCTTCGCATCGCGCGGCTGCGTGGCCGGCTCGTACTTGCGGTTCCAGTACACCGCCACCGCACCGGTCTGATCGATCAGCTGCCGCAGCTGTGCCTGACTATCGCCCCGGCGCAGCACCAGCGACGAGCCGCGCGCACGGAGGTCGGCGTCGAGCGCGGCCAGCGAACGATGCAACCAGGTGTTCGACGCGCCACCGGGCGCCCAGTCGCCTTCTTCGTGTGGCGCATGGATGTAGACCGGCACCGGCACATGGCCGGCATCCAGAGCGGCCTGCAGGGCCGGGTTGTCCTGCAACCGCAGGTCACGGCGAAACCACACCAACGCTACCGACACGAGACTACCCCGGAAGATTCGAAGGGCAATGATAGCCAGTGCGGGTGAAGGAGAGGCAGCGATCGCGCGTGAATAGCCCGCACTGTTCCACTTCGCGGCGCTTGACCTCAATCACGCTTGAGGTTCTATCGTAGCGCCACCGAACCACTGCGGCCATGCCGAAGCACGACCGTGCTGCGTGCCTGCACCGCCCCCACCTGCACTTCCGGAGATACCCATGGCCTACACCCTCCCCGCCCTGCCCTACGCCTACGACGCACTCGAACCGCACTTCGATGCACGCACGATGGAAATCCATCATGCCAAGCACCACCAGGCCTACACCACCAACCTCAATGCGGCGCTCGCCGATGCCGACATCGAGAGCACCGACATCGATGCGCTGATTGCCGATATCGGGTCTCTGCCCGAGGGGGTGCGCAACGCCGTCCGCAACAACGGCGGCGGACATGCCAACCACAGCCTGTTCTGGACCGTCCTGACGCCGGACAGCGGCCAACCGGACAATGTGGTTGCCGCCGCCATCGAGCGTGACCTCGGCGGCCATGGCGCGTTCAAGGAGGCCTTCACCAAGGCCGCGCAGACCCGCTTCGGCAGTGGCTGGGCGTGGTTGACGTTGAACCGGGACGGCAAGCTGCAGGTGGAAAGCAGTCCGAACCAGGACAGCCCGTTGATGGGCGAGTTCGCGGGCCTCTCGGGCGGCACCCCGATCCTCGGGCTGGATGTGTGGGAACACGCGTACTACCTGAACTACCAGAACCGCCGCCCGGACTACATCGCCGCCTTCTTCGAATTGATCGACTGGACCGAGGTCGCGCGCCGTTACCAGGCCGCGGGCGGCCGTTGATCGACGCGGGTCCAGCACTGGGCGTCGACACGCAGCACTGCGCCACGTCGTCCCGGGCTGCAGTGCTGGACCCGCCACTTGCCCGCTTCAACCTGCCTGAGCCGAGACCGAATGGACATTCCTGCACTGCAACGTCTCCTTGAGCGTGGTCGCGACAGCGCCCTGCTGCGCTTCGGCCTGGGCAAGGCCCTGCTGGATGCGGGCAACGCCGCGGAGGCGGTCATCCATCTGCAGCACTGTGTCGCACAGGATCCGCGCTATTCGGCGGGCTGGAAATGGCTGGGCAAAGCGTCCCTGGCGGCCGGCGATACGCCCGGGGCAGCACAGGCGTGGCAGGAAGGCAGCCACGTCGCCGAGCGCAACGGCGACAAGCAGGCGGTCAAGGAGATGGGCGTGTTCCTGCGGCGGCTGCACAAGGCGAGTACGAGCCGGGCGTGATCGGGCGACAGCGTTACCAGAGCAGGCCGTTGTTGTAGAGCGCGATCAAGCGGTGGATCAACACCTGCCCGGCCACCTGGGTCCTCAATCACCCTTCGCGCGCCGCTGCTGCGTATCGAAACGCTGCATCGAAGCACGGATCAGCGCCTTGGCCTCGGCGGCATTGCCCCAGCCGTTGAGCTGGACCGGGTTGCGGCCGGTCGGCAGGTCCTTGTAGACGCGGAAGAAGGCTTCGATGCGCTGCCGTTCGATCAGCGGCAGGTCGTCCAGATCGCGGATGGTGGCGTAGGTGGGGTCGATCTTGTCGGTCGGCACGCCGATCACCTTTTCATCCTGCTCGCCGTCATCGACCATCTTCAGGAAGCCGATCGGGCGGAACCGCACGATCACGCCGGGATGCAGCGGCTCACGGGTCAGCACCAGCGCATCCAACGGGTCGTTGTCGCCCGCCAACGTGCGCGGCATCGAGCCGTAGTTGGCCGGGTACGCCACCGGCATCGACTGGAAGCGATCCACATGCACCAGACCGTCGTCCTTGATCTCGTACTTGGTGACGCTGCCGGCCGGGATCTCCACGGCCAGATTCACCTCTTCCGGGGCATTGTTCGGCTGCGCGGCAAGGAACGGGTGCAGCACCGCGTTGCCGGCCACGCCGGCACCGGTGAGCAGCAGCAGGGACGTGGCCAACACAGCCCGCCCGATGGAACGGCGATGGATCATTTCGGTCTCCACGAAGGGCCGGGCACGCCGCAGCGGCCCGGCCGGTCGGTCATTCCCAGCAACGGTCGGCGCGGCCCTTGAGGGTCTGGGTACGCGTGCAGTCACGGGGGGCGATGCGTCCCTGCGTCAGTTCGGCCTTCTGTTTGCGGCCATCGGCGCCACGTGTCAACTCGAAACCGTCGTACAAGCGCCCGGTGACGGTACGCGCCTCGTAACGCAGATGGGTCGGATCGATCTTCAGCACCTGGAACAGCTGCGTGTCTTCACCGACCGGCGCCATGGTGGCGCGGGCCTCATCGGACAGCCGGTACTGCTTCGGCCCGGCCACGGTGACCACGAACTGCGGCGTCGCGCCCTGTCCTTCGCCACGGCGGCCATAGGTGTGGTCATGCCCCTGCAGGACCAGATCGACCTGGTGACGACGCACCACGGGCAGCAGCACATCGCGCAGTTCGGTGTTCTCGCGGCCTTCGCGCGGGGAATAGAACGGCTGGTGCAGCAGCACGATGCTCCACGGGTGCGGATTGTCGGCCAGCACCGTGTCCAGCCACGCCGACTGCGCCTTGGCCGTGCCCAGATCGAGCGCGGAAGTGCCATCGAGTACGGCGATGCGCACGCCCTGGTAATCGAACCAGTAGGTACTGGTGTCCGCGGCGTCCACGCCATTGCGCGGCAGCGCGAACGTCACCGGCCAGTGACGCCCGAGCACGCGGCGCTCCTGCGGGGTGTCTTCGAACTCCTCGACGTACTCATGGTTGCCGATCGCCGGGGCGACCGCGGTTTCCTGTGGCAGCCAGCCGGCGGCGGCGAACCACTCGCCCCACTCGCTGTCGTCCTGCCCATCGCCGCCACTGACCAGGTCACCGGCGAACAGGCTCAAGCGCGCGTCCGGAGCGGCCTTGAGGCCGGCGCGCAGGACGCGCGAGACGTGGCTGAGGTTCTTGTTCTGGGTGTCACCGAAGTACAGCAGGGTCAGCGGCTGCTCGGCGCGGCCGGCGGTACGCAGCTGGTTCCAGGCACTCCAGGTGTTCTGCCCCTGCACGCGCCACAGATACAGCGTGTCCGGCTGCAGGCCGGTCACATCGGCACGGTGATGATGGGACGCGCCCAGTTCGGTGCTCAGCGCCTGCGTGGTGGCGGTGATCCGCGTGGGCGTCCCCACATCCGGCGAATCACCGGCCAGCACCCATTCCAGCACCGGTGCCTCGACCGAGGTATCGGTCCGCCACGCGACCGAGAAACCGCGCGCGGCGTCCTGCGCCGGCGAGGCGACCAGCCGGTCCGGAAACCCGGTCGCCGCGTAATGGCGGTTGCCGGCCGGGACCTGGGTGTTCGGCTCAGCACCGGTCTCGGCGTCCTTCTTCGCCAAGGCGCTGCCACTGCACAGCAGCAGCGCCAGTGCGAGCGCGGTCAGGGCGGCAGGAACGCGGCTCACGCGCCACACTCCAGCGGCAGCGACAACTGCCTGGCGATGCTGGCCCAGTCGAAGGCCACTACGCCCTGGTCATCGTGCACGGCGTACAGCGCGCCGTGCGGGAAACGCGCGGACGGCGCCTGCATCGACCAGATGCCGTCGGTGTTGGCCACGGTGTTGCCCTGGAACGCACCGACATGTTTCAGGCTGTGCCGGTCGAACAGATGGAACACGCTGCGCTGCTTGCCCTGCTCGGTGGTGATCCACCAACCCTCCTTGCCGCAGGTCCGCAGCATCACACCTTCGGCCTGGGCCTTGAAGGCATCGCGGCCGAACGTGGTGCCACTGAAACGGCCTTCCAGCGTGTAGACCTTGAACTCGCTGGCGTAGGTTTCGTCCTCTTCGGCGATCAGCAGGCGGTCATTGGCAGGGTCGCCCCAGATCGATTCGACCACGCGCAGCGCGCCCGCTTCGGTAGTGTCACCGATGCTGGCGGTGAGCGAGGCCTGCGCCTTGCCGCCCTGCACAGTGAGCGCATAACGGCGCACGCGCTTGTCCAGCTCGGCCAACGGCGGCAGCACATCGTTGCCCTGCGCGTCTTCGCCAGCGTCGTAGGAATCGGTGACGTACACGTCGTAGCCGCTGCCCTGCTTGTTCACCCACACCCCGTACGGCTTGCGCAGATCATCGGCGCCGAACACGCCCAGCGGGGTGAAGTCCGGCAGCTGCAGCACCTGTACGCGGTGGTTGTCGCGTTCCACGATCAGCACCAGGTCATCCACCACGGCGATGCCGTTGGGGCGGTCGAACTGGCCCGGGGCGGTACCGAGGCTGCCGACATCGCGCAGCTTCGCGCCGGTCTGCCCGTCATAGACCACCAGCTTGTCGGTGGCCTTGGCGGTGGCGATCAGCCAGACCTGGCCGTCGGGCGTGGTCCAGCTGGCCGGCGAGTCGATGTTGTCCTCCGGGGTCATCGGGGTCAGGAACGCCTCGGCGACCGTGGCGACATTGCGCGCGGCGGAGGCGTCGGCAGCAGCTGTCGCCGCGGCGGGTGCCGCAGGGTCCGGCGTCGCAGCCTCGGGAGCGGCGGCCGGGCTGCAGGCGGTCAACAGCGCCAGCGCGAGCAGGCTCAGGCCAGGGGACGCGCGCATCACAGGGCCACCTTCAGGCCGACCGCATAGGTGCGGCCATATTCTTCGTTCTGCAGGGTGCGCGAGCGCACGCCCTGGTAGAGCTCCAGCGGCTTGTCGAGCAGGTTCTGCGCTTCGACGTAGACGCTCACGTTAGAGGTGATCTTGTAGTCCATGCTGAAGTCGAGCTGGGTGTTGGGTGCGACGTAGATGTCATACGCGCGGCTGTCGCCGAGTGAATCCAGATACTCGCTGCGGTAGACCGCGGCCACGCGGGTGCTGAAGCCCGCCTTTTCATAGCCGATGTGCGCGCTGTACACGTGTTTGGAGGCGCGCGGCAGCATGAAGTCGTCGCGCTCGCGGCCCGCCACGCCGGGGTCGAAGTCGGTATCCAGCCAGGTACCGCTGGCGCCGACCAGCAGACCATCCCAGCCGGCCGGCAGGAAGGCGAGCTGCTGCTGCCAGTTGAACTCGGCGCCCTTGACGGTCGCCTTGTTGCCGTTGATCACCCGGGTGACTTCGAAGCCGGGATACGCTGGATCGGTATTGCTCACCGTGTTGACGATGTAGCCGTCGATCGACTTGTGGAATACCCCCAGCGAGACGATGCCGGTGCTGCCGAGGTATTTCTCGAGCGACAGGTCGATGTTCTTCGATTCGTACGGGTCCAGCTGCGGGTTGCCGATCCGCACTTCCTCATCGCCCCGGCTCAGGCCGACACGCGGCGCCACATCGCCGAACGACGGGCGCGAGACGGTCTTGTTGGCGGCCGCGCGCAGCACCCAGTCATCGCCTGCGTCGTAGCGCAGGTGCAGGCCGGGCAGCACAGTGGTGTAGCTGCGGCTCACGCTCAGCGGGGTGACCGTGAAGCTGCGGCCGTTGGGCGCCACCTCCACGCTGTTGCCGGTGGCGCTGAACTGGGTGTTCTCCACGCGCACGCCGCCAATGATGCGCAGCGCGCTAATATCCCAGGTGCCCATCGCGTAGCTGGCGAAGATGTCCTCGCTGGCGGTGTAGTCCTCTTCCAGCGAGGCCAGGGCGTTGCCGCCGGCATCCTGCGGGCGGGCACTGTACTGGCCGCCCTGCTGGGCCCAGTAGCGCCGCATGGCCTCCGAGCTCATCCCCTGGCCGAGGCTGCCACCCCGGTGATCGGGGGTGGCGGCGGTCCAGTCGGACAACGCCACGTCCGGGCCGACGCGCAGTTCGCGCTCATCGACGTTGACGTCGCGGTCGCGCCAGCGGCCCAGCAGACCGATCTTGTAGCTCGACGAATCGCCATCGAAGCGCACGTTGATCTGCGCGCTGCGCTCGCTGTCGTTGACCTGCTTGGGCGACACCACGAAACGGTCGAAATCGTAGTTGCCGTTGTCCATCCATTGCGCGCTGGTCAGGGTGTAGCGCGGGATGCCGCTGTTCTGATCGACGGTGCCGCCGAGGTCGTCGCCGTTGTACTCGAAGCGCGCTTCCATCTCGTCGTTGACGCGCTCTTCGGTACGCGTGTAGCCCACCTTGTAATCGACCACCGCATTGGTAAGACGGTTCTCGCCGCCGGCACTGGTGGTGAAGGTGTTTTCCTTCTTGGTGCGATAGCGCATGCGCTTCTGGATCGCATCGGCCGGCAGGTCGTCCACCCGGTACTGGTTGTTGCCCAGCGCGGTGACCTCGCCATCGCCGAAGTTGAAGAGAGTGCGCTGGCGGGTTTCAGCATCGTCGAACTGGCTGTACAGCGTGCGCAGGTAATAGCGGTTGTCGTCGTCCGGGCGCCAGTCCAGGTTGACGTTGGCGCCGATGCGCTTGCGTTCGATCTCGTACTTGCGCTGCTGCAGGCTGTTGGCGAACAGCTCGTCCTCGCCACCGCCGTCGAACTCGCCGTACTCCACTTCAGTGTTGTCCGATTCGAACTTGCGGTTCTGGTAGTTCACGCCCAGTGCCACGCCGAAGGTATCGGCGAACACTTCGCTGTAGTTGATCGCGGCCTTTGGGCTGGTATTGCCGGAGAGCTGCTGGTGGCTGGCCTCGATCTTGCCACGCAGATTGCGGCCTTCGCGGTCGAATGCCGAGGCAGACTCGACCAGGATCGCGCCACCGATGGCGTCGCCCGGCATGTCCGGGGTGGGCGACTTGACCACCCGCAGGCGCTCGGTCGAGTCGGAGGGAATCACGTCCAGCGGTGCAGCGCGGCTGGAGTCTTCCGGGGTGCCGATGGCGATGCCGTCGACGCTGACGCTGTTGAGGTTGGCATCCAGGCCACGGATGACCACGAAGCGCCCCTCGCCCTGGTCACGGGTGACGCTGACGCCGGGCAGCCGCTGCAGCGATTCGGCCACGTTCTTGTCGGGGTAGACGCCCATGGCATCGGACGACACGGCGTCCTCGATGGCGTCGCTGCTGCGCTTGAGGTCGACCGCGCGGGTCTGCGATTCCAGCTGCGGGCGCACTTCGACGCGGTCCAGATCGATGGCCGCGGCCGCGGCGGCGGCATTGCCGGCCACCGTGCTGCCATCGGGCGTATCGGCGGCATGGGCAGACGGGGTGATCACCGCCAGCAACGAGAGGCTGATCGCCAGGCCCAACGGACGCTTCTTCTGCACTGCATTCCCCAATCTGTGTAAAGAATGGGTCAGCACGGTATGTCCGGGAGGTTGCATGGGGATGACACCGGGGACATCGAGGGCGGAGATCGGGGTCTAGGTAGAGCCGAGCCATGCTCGGCTGCCTTGGGTTGACGGGTGCGCCGGCGATCGGCTTCGTCACCGGCGGGCCTGCCGAGCATGGCTCGGCACTACCGGGCATGGCGGCTTCGGCTTTTGGCTTCGGTTGGGCGTTGCGGCACACTAGTGACCTCTCCTCTCCCCTGATTCCCCCATGAAAATCGTCGAAGTGCGCCATCCACTGGTGCAGCACAAGATCGGCCTGATGCGCGATGCGTCCCTGAGCACCAAGGACTTCCGCGAGCTGGCCAATGAACTCGGTGGGCTGCTGGCCTACGAGGCCACCGCCGATCTGGATACCGAGGCTCACACCATGGCCGGCTGGGCCGGCCCGGTGACGGTACAGCGCATCGCCGGGGCCAAGATCACCGTGGTGCCGATCCTGCGCGCCGGCCTGGGCATGCTCAGTGGCGTGCTCTCGCTGATCCCCGCCGCGCGGGTGAGCGTTGTCGGCCTGCAGCGCGATGAGGAAACCCTGCAGCCGGTGCCCTACTTCGAACGCCTGACCGGCCGCCTGGAAGAGCGCGATGCGCTGATCCTGGACCCAATGCTGGCCACCGGCGGCACCCTGATCGCCACCATCGACATGCTCAAGCGTGCCGGCGCGCGCCGCATCAAGGGGATCTTCCTGGTCGCCGCACCGGAAGGCATCGCCGCCGTGCAGGCCGTGCACCCGGACGTGGAGATCTTCACCGCCGCCATCGATGCCCAGCTCAACGAGAAAGGCTACATCCTGCCGGGCCTGGGCGATGCCGGCGACCGGATTTTCGGGACCCGCGTGGTCGGTTGATCCACTCGTTCCGACCGGCGGCCAGCACCGGCCGCCGGCGCTTCACACGGCCTAGCCATGGCCGGGCAGAAGCTGCGCGCACCATCAACCCGTGCGTGGAGCTGCGTCATGAAGACCCTGTCCCTGCTGGCCTGTCTGCTGTTTCTGGGTGGCCCTGTGATCGCCAGCGCGGCCACGCCGCAGCAACAGCGGATGGCCGATTGCTCGGCCAGGAACAAAGGCAAGACCGGCGAGCACTACAAGACCGCGCAGAAGGCCTGCCTGAGCGCGCCGGCACCGGCGGCGAGCACGCCGCAGGAGCGCATGAAGACCTGCAATGCCGATGCGGCCGCGAAGAAGCTGGCCGGCGATGCGCGCAAGACGTTCATGAGCGGGTGTTTGAAGGCGCATTGACGCGTCGAACCGGGTTGATGCCTGCGGCCGTGGGTGCCGTGCCGGCCACCGGTCGGCAGCTACCGGCGTGGTTGCGCAGCCGGTAATGCCGGGCGCTGCGCGGTACCACCGGCCGGTGCGCGGCCGGACCTGCCGCAGGCGTCACGCCAGCGCGCGAGCCTTCAATTCACCCTGTTCGTGCACGGTGCCGAAGCGCCCCTTCTCATCGCGTGACACCTGCGCCAGCGCGCACTGCGGGTCGTGGGTGAAAAACAGATGGACGTTACGGGCCAGCTTGTCTTCCAGGAAGCTGCGCTTCTCGTCGATCAGCAGTTCGGCGTTGCGGTCGTAGCCCATGGTGATCGGCACGTGCACCCACGAGCGGCCGGGAATCAGGTCCGCACAGAACACCACCCCACCCCGCGCCTGCCCGTCCACGGTTTCCGGCCCGATGATCTCGGCCAGCATCAGGCCCGGTGTGTGCCCGTCGCTGAAGCTGAAACGCACGCTGTCACCCAAGGCCGTCGAATATGGACCGTCGACGATCTCCAGCCGACCACTCGCCTGCAGCAGGCCGGGCAGTTCGGGGATGAAACTGGCGCGGTCGCGCGGATGCGGATGCAGCGCGCGCGCCCAGTGCTCGGCCCCGACCAGGAAGGTCGCATTCGGGAACAGCAGTTCCGGCGAGCGACCTTCGCTCCACGGCGCCAGCAATCCGCCGGCGTGATCGAAATGCAGGTGGCTCAGCACCACCACATCGATATCCTCATGCTCGAAACCGGCCTCGCGCAGGGATTCGATCAGCACATGGCTGGGTTCCTGCACGCCGTAGCGGTCGCGCAGTTTCGGCTCGAAGAAGGCACCGATCCCGGTTTCGAACAGCACCGTCTTGCCGGCCAGCGGGCTGGCAAGCAGGGCGCGGCAGGCCAGTTCGATCCGGTTGAGATCGTCCGGGACTGCCCACTTTTCCCAGACCGCACGCGGCGCGTTGCCGAACATCGCGCCGCCGTCGAGTTTCTGGGAGTTACCGCGGATGGACCATAGTTTCATTGGCAAATTATCGTCGCGCGCCCGTTAAATATTCGCTATCCATCGCCCATGAAAAAACCCCGCCACTGGGACGGGGTTTCTCGTTTCTGCGGTCAATCAGTGCGCTTGGCTGACCGCGGCGCTGCCGACCGGATTGCGCGGGTCGCTGCCACCGCTGAGCACGTTGCTGCGGCGATCCCATTCCACCGTCTGCAGGTTGCCCCAGACGTGGCTGGAACCGCGGCCGCCCGCAGCGGTATCGCCGGGCAGATCGATCTTGTGGCCCATCGCCTGCAGCTGCTTGATGGTGTCGGCATCGAAGGTGCCGTCCTCGGCCTCGATCAGGTCCGGCAGCCACTGGTGGTGGTAACGCGGCAGCGCGGCGACCTGCTGGGCAGTCAGGCCGTCGTCGTAGCCCAGGATGCCCAGCAGCACCATGGTGATGATGCGGCTGCCACCGGGGGTACCGAGCACCACGACCTTGTCGGCCGATTCCATGAAGGTCGGGGTCATCGAGCTGAGCATGCGCTTGCCGGGCTTGGGCGCATTGGCTGCATAGCCCATCACGCCGAAGGCATTGGGCGTACCCGGCTTCAGCGCGAAATCGTCCATCTCGTTGTTGAGCAGCACGCCGGTGCCCGAGGGAATCAGGCCCGAGCCGTACAGCAGGTTCACGGTCTGGGTCGCGCCGACGCGGTTGCCTTCGCGGTCGATGATCGAGAAATGCGTGGTCTCGTCATCTTCCAGCGGGGTCGGGTTGCCCGACAGCAGATCGCTCGGGGTGGCCTTGTCCGGGTGGATGGTGGCACGCAGGCCCTGCGCGTAATCCTTGCTGGTCAGCACTTTCTGCGGGATATCCACGAAGTCGGGATCGCCCAGGAAGAAGGTGCGGTCGCGATACGCACGGCGCATGGCTTCCACCACCAGATGGGTGCGATGCGCCGGGTCCAGCGTCTTCAGGTCCCAGCCTTCCAGGATCTGCAGCATGGCCGCCAGGGCGATGCCACCGGAAGACGGCGGCGAGGCGGTGGTGATGGTCCAGTCGCGGTACTTGAAGGCGATCGGCTCGCGCAGTTTGACCCGATAACCGGCCAGTTCCTCGGCGGTCCAGTGGCCACCGGCCTGTTTCACGCCCTTGAGCAGCAGCTTGCCGGTCTCGCCCCGATAGAAGCCATCGAAGCCCTGGTCGGCCAGGCGCGCCATGGTCTTGGCCAGTTCCGGCTGGCGGAACAGATCGCCTTCGGCGATCGGCTTGCCGTTGCGCTCATACACTTCGCGCGTGCCGGGGTAGCGCTGCATCACCGCGCGCCGCGATTCGTAGCCCTTGGCCATGCGCGCATACACCGGGAAGCCATCGCGCGCGATGCGCATCGCCGGTTCCAGCGAGGTCTTCAGCGGCAGCTTGCCGTGCTTGGAGGACAGTTCCACCAGCGCGGCCGGCAGGCCCGGGATACCGGCCGACCAGGCGCCGTTGACCGAACGGTCGCGGTCCAGCTCGCCCTTCTTGTCCAGGAACGCTTCGGGCGTGGCGGACTGTGGCGCGGTTTCGCGCGCGTCCAGCATCACGTCCTTGCCGGTCGCCGCATCGTGCAGCAGGAAGAAGCCACCGCCGCCGAGGCCCGAGCTGATCGGCTCGACCACCGCCAGCGTGGCAGACACGGCCACGGCCGCATCGAATGCGTTGCCGCCCTTGGCCAGGATTTCCATGCCCGCTTCCGTGGCCAGGTGATGGCCACTGGCGACGGCGGCGCCCTCAGGGTGTTTGGCCAGAACCGCCGGTGCGGATTCCGCGGCCCAGGCACCCGGGGCCACCAGCAGGACGAGCAGCAACCAACGACGCGACAGCGTTCTCATTTGGGCAGAAACTCCGTGACATACAATTCGGGATGATCGCGCTGCAGCCCGTGCAGCTTGGCCAGCAGGGCGTCCTGGGTTTCCGGAATGTCCGGATCGGGATCGATGCATTCGACCGGGCAGACGACCACGCACTGGGGCTCGTCGAAATGTCCCACGCACTCGGTGCAGCGGGCCGGATCGATCACGTAGATGGTTTCACCCATCGAAATGGCCTGATTGGGGCAGGCCGGCTCACAGACGTCGCAATTGACGCAGAGCTCATTGATTTTCAGCGACATGGCGTTACTCCACGCCCGCGCCGGCGGATGAGAACCGGCCCACGCGGGCGCGCGGGCCGGTCATCGGTGACGCCCCTGCGGGCGCCACCCGGGCCGCGCACAAGGCGCAGCCGCCACTGCACGGGTTACTTGGCTTCGACGAAGATGTACTCGGCGCCGGTCGGCTGGATGATCGACTGGACGCGGGCGTTGTCGGCGGCCTTGCCGATGAACACCACGCGCACACCCTTCATCGAGTCCGGCGAGACGTCCTTGAACACGGCCTGGATCATGTCGGCCATCTTGGCCGAGGCCGAGGAACCGAAGGCCAGCATGTTGCCCGGCTGCACGCCACGGCCCACGGCCTGGGTGGCGCTCTCGACCTGGCGCTCATACTTGGCCGCGAATTCCGGGTCCGATTCCGGGGCGAGGTAGTACAGGTACGGGCTGTTGCTGATGTTGCCCATGTTCTGCACGGCCACGGCCTGAAGGTACTTCTTCCAGCCGGCATCGTCATCGGCGGCCGGGGCGACCAGCGCCTGCTGGGCTTCGACGACCGGCGCGGCCTCTTCCTTCTTGCAGGCGGTGAAGGCCAGCGCGAACGACGCGATCAACATGGCACGCATGGTGTTGTTCATGGAATTCCTCCCTTGGTGATTCTTGGTATGTATGGGTCTGACAGGTACTACGCTTGGCCCGACTTCGCTTCACGGACCTTGCGCAGTGCCTCAAGCACGGCGGACGGCACGAAGCCGGACACGTCGCCGCCCAGGCGGGCGATCTCGCGGACCAGCGAAGACGAAATGAAGCTGTGTTGCTCGGCCGGGGTCAGGAACAGCGTCTCGACCTCCGGGATCAGGTGGCGGTTCATGCTCGCCATCTGGAATTCGTACTCGAAATCGGACACCGCGCGCAGGCCGCGCAGCAGCACCCCGCCCTGCACCGAGCGCACGAAATGTGCCAGCAGGGTATCGAAACCACGCACTTCCACGTTGCGATTGTGGCCCAGCGCATCGCGGGCCAGCTGAACGCGCAGCTCCAACGGCAGCGTCGGCCCCTTGGAGGGGCTCTGTGCCACGCCCACCACCACCTTCTCGAACAGCGGCGCAGCGCGGTTCACCAGGTCGATGTGACCGTTGGTGATCGGATCGAAGGTGCCCGGGTACACGGCAATGCGGCGGTTGGCCACGGTCATACGTCAGCTACGCGTGTTGGTCTGGTGAAAGTGTAGCAGTGGCGCGGCGATACAGGGCAAAACGCACTTCACGGGTGCCCCCCTCGCGGTGCAGCAGCCACGGTGCGGGCATCTTCGGCGCCCGATCGGCCGGGGACTCCACGTACAGCCAGGCGTCGGCGGCCAGATGCGACGGCAGCCCGGCGATCACCGCCTCCCACAGCCCATCGGCGAACGGCGGATCGATGAACACGATATCCGCCAGTGCCCCGGCCGGCTGCCGCAGCCACTGCAGCGCATCGGCCTGCACCACCGCGATCTGCTCCTGCGCCCCCAGCTTGGCGACCGACTCGCGTAACTGGCGGGACAATGCGGCATCGCGCTCCACCAGCGTCGCCTGCGCCGCCCCCCGCGAGACCGCCTCCAGCCCCAGCGCCCCGCTGCCGGCGAACAGATCCAGCACCCGCGCCCCGCCCAGCCGCGGCATCAGCCAATTGAACAGCGTCTCGCGCACCCGGTCACTGCTGGGCCGCAGCCCCGGCGACAGCGGTACCGGCAGCTTCGTATTGCGCCACTTGCCCCCGATGATCCGCACCTGGCCCACGGCAGCCGCCGGCTGACGCGGTTTCATGCGGAGTTTTTGGCTGAGTGGGTCGACGCGTGAAACGGAGGCACAGGGGTCATCGCACGAAGGTCAGGCAGAAGGGGGCCAATAGTCTAATCGGTGGTACCGGGCGAATGCGCTTCATGGACCAAACTCGACACCGGGCGATCTCGTGATAGATCGTGGACCCACACCTCACCCGCCATCAGGACAGCAGATGGCCGCAACAATATCAATATAAAAATATCATTTCCTAATGCGCAATTTCGAGACGGATAGCGCTGCACGGCCTTATTTGGTTAACGAGAATCCAATTGCCGCATCCGCGGCCTTGCGGACATTTACAATGAATAAACTCGCAATAGCCTTGATAATTTCGTTTCCAGTTTCCGCAGCCCCTCCCACCTCTCAACAAGATCGGATAGAAGTAAACACAAGTGGGGAGAGCACCATGGTCAGGACCACTCAATGGCCGGACTTCGAAGGTGGCTTCGTCGCCGTCGAACAGCGCTTATTGATGAATGAAGACGGGAATCCCACTTATCAGTATTCTCGCCAAAGCAAGGCAACACAGCTATACCATGAGGCCTTCTGCCTCGAAAAGAATGCACGGCCGGCTGGAGGAGAAGCAGAGCTGAAAGGAAGTATTGCGGCTTGGATATGCGAATTGAGTGATGAGGACAAGGCGCTCGACGCAGAAGTGGCTGCCCCTCAATACCCGGGTCCGCTTATGGATAGATCGACCGATTATGTTTTTGCAAATGCACCCAATGGATCAGCACGTGTAGGCGTCAACTTCCACTCAACCGGCACCATTCGCTACAGCAGTTCAAGCTCCGGATCCATGCGGGGTAGTGTCTCAGTCGACAGCGGCCGGTGCAAAACCAATTTCTCTCCGCCCAACCCTTCAGCGGAAGTCATGTTGCAACCGCGATCTGTATCGTTCACCAGCCAAGAAGGATATCAACGAAAATGGAAGGTTGCGGCCCCCGCCTATGTGGCTTCGACAATGGCTCGGTGACTATCAACTGAAGCACGCCGCACACACTCCGGCGCAAGAGGATGAACAGCAGTTATTTAGCCACATGACCAGAAATGCGAGCTGGGCCATCGAAGAAATTGTGTGATGCTCATTCACAATTGCGATGGAGCGCAACCAATTCAACCGGAGGCGCCCCGCTCCTCCCCCATCAGCACAGAAGGGCCGTGCCTGGCGACAAAACCGTCGACTGCCGCCCGGATCATCAGGACCCGACGGTTGGTCTACCCGCGGTGTTTCCATGCACTTGAAAACCCAGCCCGCCACCCCTACCCCTTGAGCCAGCCGCCGCGCCGGGCGCGGCAATGTCCCAAGGAGCAACACGACCCATGACCGTGCAGACCCAAAAAGAAACCCTGGGCTTCCAGACCGAAGTCAAACAGCTGCTGCAGCTGATGATCCACTCGCTGTACTCCAACAAGGAAATCTTCCTTCGCGAGCTCATCTCCAACGCGGCCGACGCCTCGGACAAGCTGCGCTTCGAAGCGCTGACCCAGCCGGCCCTGCTCGAGAACGACGGCGACCTGCGCATCCGCGTCAGCTTCGATGCCACGGCCAACACCCTGACCATCGACGACAACGGCATCGGCATGAGCCGTGACGAAGCGATCGCCCACCTGGGCACCATCGCCAAATCCGGCACCGGTGACTTCCTGCGCCAGCTTTCCGGCGACCAGAAGAAGGACTCCCAGCTGATCGGCCAGTTCGGCGTCGGCTTCTACAGCGCCTTCATCGTTGCCGACCAGGTGGACGTCCACTCGCGTCGCGCCGGCCTGCCCGCCAGCGAGGGCGTGCACTGGTCCTCGCGCGGCGAAGGCGAGTTCGATGTGGAGAGCATCGACAAGCCCGAACGCGGCACCCGCATCGTGCTGCACCTGAAAGATGACCAGCGCGACTTCGCCGATGGCTGGCGCCTGCGCGGCATCATCAAGAAGTACTCCGACCACATCGGCCTGCCGATCCAGATGGTCAAGGAACACCACGGCGAAGACGCCCCGGCCGAGACCGAATGGGAAACCGTCAACCGTGCCAGCGCGCTGTGGACCCGCCCGCGTACCGAGATCACCGACGCCGAGTACCAGGAGTTCTACAAGCACGCCGCGCACGACCATCAGGATCCGCTGGCGTGGAGCCACAACAAGGTCGAAGGCAAGCTGGAGTACACCTCGCTGCTGTACGTGCCCGGCCACGCCCCGTTCGATCTGTATCACCGTGACGCACCCAAGGGCCTGAAGCTCTATGTGCAGCGCGTGTTCGTGATGGACCAGGCCGAGCAGTTCCTGCCGCTGTACCTGCGCTTCATCAAGGGCGTGGTGGATTCCAACGATCTGTCGTTGAACGTCTCGCGCGAAATCCTGCAGTCCGGCCCGGTCATCGATTCGATGAAGTCGGCGCTGACCAAGCGCTCGCTGGACATGCTGGAGAAGCTGGCCAAGGACAAGCCGGAGGTCTATGCCGGCTTCTGGAAGCAGTTCGGCCAGGTGCTCAAGGAAGGTCCGGCCGAGGATTACGGCAACCGCGAGAAGATCGCCGGCCTGCTGCGTTTCGCCTCCACCCATGACGACAGCGGCGAACCCAGCGTCTCGCTGGCCGACTACGTGGGCCGCATGATCGAAGGCCAGGACAAGATCTACTTCCTGACCGGCGACAGCCACACCCAGGTCAAGGACAGCCCGCACCTGGAAGTGTTCCGCAAGAAGGGCGTGGAAGTGCTGCTGCTCACCGACCGCATCGACGAATGGCTGATGGGGTACCTGACCGAGTTCGACGGCAAGTCGTTCGTCGATGTCGCGCGTGGCGATCTGGACCTGGGCGCGCTGGAAACCGCCGAAGACAAGCAGGCCCAGGAAGCCGTGGCCAAGGACAAGCAGGCGCTGGTGGACCGTATCAAGGCCGCACTGGGCGATGATGTCGCCGACGTGCGCGTCTCGCACCGCCTGACCGACTCCCCGGCGATCCTGGCGATCGGCGAACAGGACCTGGGGCTGCAGATGCGCCAGATCCTGGAAGCCAGCGGCCAGAAGGTGCCCGACAGCAAGCCGGTGTTCGAGTTCAACCCCGGCCATCCGCTGATCGGCAAGCTGGACCAGGAAGGCGATGCCGCGCGCTTCGATGACCTCAGCCGCGTGCTGTTCGACCAGGCCGCGCTGGCGGCCGGCGACACGCTGAAGGACCCGGCGGCGTATGTGCGCCGGCTCAACAAGCTGTTGCTGGAGCTGTCGGCGTAAGGCGTTCTGCAGGGGGGCGCCGGCTTCGTGTCGGCGCCCTGTTGCGGACGGTGATGCGTGGCACTGGGCAGCGGCTGGCGCGCCCCGCCGGGATCAGGCCCAGCGGTCCAGCAGGGTGCCCAGCATGTCGTCCTGGCGGCGCACCACGGTCGCGTTGGCGGCAAACGCCAGCGCGGCTTCTTTCGCCGTGAGCAGGTCCGCGATCGGCGCATTGGCATCGCCGGGCGCGGCGACCACGCTGGCGGTCACACCGCCTCCTGCCGCTGCCGCCTGCGCGACACCCAGCCGGGTGGCATCCCTGACCGGCAACCGCGCCACGTTGGAGGCGGCGGCCTGCAGACCCAGCGAGGCTGCACGCATGCCGGCACTGGCAATGGACATCACGCTCATCGGTCACCGTCTTTCTGCTGTTCCGGCCGCGCCCGCATGGCGCAGCCCTTCACAACCGGTAACGGCCGCATCGGCCATTACTTGAGCCCCGCCCCACCGCACCTGCACGCCCATGGGCCTTCAGGGTGCAGTGGTAGCATACCCCTCTGAATTTCAGCGTCTTTTGCCAATGCTCAGCTTCTTCCGTCGCAAAAAGCCCCAGGACGCCCCGCAAGAGGCGGCCAAGACCCAGCATTACTCCACCGAGGAGCTGGCTGCCGCGTTCCCGCAGGCCACGCCCGAGCCTGCAGCAGCGCCGGCGCCCGCGCCGTTGCCGCCCGTGGTGGAAGCCCCGGTGCCTGCTGCCACGCCGGTCCAGCGCGAGATCGCACCGACGCCGGCTGAGACTGCACCTGTCGTTGCCACCCCGGTTGTGCCTGCGCCGGTGGTGCCTGCGCCCGCCGTACCGGCGCCTGTGGTCGCACCGCCTGTTGCCCCGGCGCCGGTTGCCCCCGCGCCCGTGGTGACCGCACCGGTTGCTCCGGCTCCGGCTCCGGCTGCGCCTGCACCTGTCGTCGCGGCACCGGTTCCAGCAGCGCCGGCAGAAAGCCGTGGACCCGCCGTACCGGTGAGCGCGCCTGCGCCGGCTGTCATCGCGCCGGCAGCGCCCGCCCCGGTGAGTCCGGCAACACCCGTTACGCCGGCTGTTCCGGTCACACCGACAACGCCCGTTACGCCAGCTGCTCCGGCTGCGCCGACCATCGTGACCGAGCGCCCGTCCTCCCAGGACATCGCGCCCGCCGCGGCCGGCAAGAGCGGCTGGCGCGAGCGCCTGCGCAACAGCGTGATCGCCCGCAGCTTCGGCGGCCTGTTCTCGCGCAATCCCAAGCTCGATGACGACCTGCTCGATGAGCTGGAAACCGCGTTGATCACCGCCGATGTCGGTGTCGGCGCGACCACTGCGCTGGTCGAAGGGCTGCGCAAGCGCATGAAGGCGCGCGAGTTCGCCGATGCCAATGCGCTGCTCACCGCGCTGCGCGCCGAGCTGATCGCGATCCTGCAGCCGGTCGCCAAGCCGCTGGTGATTGATCGCACCGCCAAGCCGTTCGTGGTACTCACCGTCGGCGTCAACGGTGTCGGCAAGACCACCACCATCGGCAAGCTGGCCAAGCGCTTCAAGGACGACGGCCACAGCCTGATGCTGGCCGCTGGCGATACCTTCCGTGCCGCCGCCGTTGCGCAGCTGCAGGCCTGGGGCGAGCGCAATGGCGTGGCCGTGGTCGCGCAGGGCCAGAACGCCGATGCGGCCTCGGTCGCCTTCGATGCGCTGCAGGCCGGCAAGGCACGCGGCACCGAAGTGCTGATCGCCGATACCGCCGGCCGCCTGCATACCCAGGCCGGGCTGATGAACGAGCTCGGCAAGATCCGCCGCGTGCTCGGCAAGATCGACGCCCATGCGCCGCATGAAGTGCTGATGGTCATCGATGGCACCACCGGCCAGAACGCGCTCTCGCAGCTGCGTCAGTTCCATGCCGCGGTCAACGTGACCGGTCTGGTGGTGACCAAGCTGGATGGCACCGCCAAGGGCGGCGTGGTGTTCGCGCTGGCCCGCGAGTTCGGCATTCCGATCCGCTTCTGCGGCATCGGCGAGCGCCCGGAAGACCTGCGCGTGTTCGATCCGGAAGCCTTTGTCGACGCCCTGCTGCCCGAAGCGCTCGGCGCCTGATCACCGCCGGGCCAGGCAGCAGCTCCACTTGTAGCGCCACCCCATGGGTGGCTGCTTCACCTCCGTGACCGGCACCCCCGGCTGCCGATGCAGCCACGCATCGCGTGGCTTCAGCCCTTCTCCGGAATCTGCATGACCCGCCAGCCTCCCGCCAGCGCCGTATTGCCTGCCGACGATGTGTTCGTTTCCCGGCTGCTGCACTGGTTCGACGACCATGGCCGGCACGACCTGCCCTGGCAGCACCCGCGCTCGCCGTACCGGGTGTGGCTGTCGGAGATCATGCTGCAGCAGACCCAGGTCAGCACGGTCATTCCGTACTTCCTGAAGTTCCTCGAGGCGTTCCCGACCCTGCCCGACCTCGCCGCGGCGAGCAATGATGCGGTGATGGCGCAGTGGGCAGGCCTGGGCTATTACGCCCGTGCCCGCAACCTGCATGCCGCCGCGCAGCGCTGCGTCGAGCTGCACGGCGGCGAGCTGCCGCGTGATTTCGATGCCTTGCATGCGTTGCCGGGCATCGGCCGCAGCACCGCGGGCGCGATTCTCAGCCAGGCCTGGAATGATCGCTTCGCGATCCTGGATGGCAATGTCAAACGCGTGTTGACCCGCTATCACGGCATCGAGGGCTTTCCCGGCCTGCCGGCGATCGAAAAGCAGCTTTGGGCGGTCGCCGAGGCGCACGCAGCGCAGGTACCCGGAACCCGCATGGTCGATTACACCCAGGCGCAGATGGACCTCGGCGCCAGCGTCTGCAGCCGCAGCAAACCGGCCTGCGTGATCTGCCCGCTGCAGGCCACCTGCGTCGCCCGCCGCGAAGGGCGCACCGACCAGCTGCCGACGCCCAAACCCGGCAAGACCCTGCCCGAGCGCGAGGCGGTGGCGCTGCTGCTGCGCGATGCATGCGGCCGCGTGCTGCTGCAGAAGCGGCCGGACACCGGCATCTGGGCGCAGCTGTGGACCCTGCCCCAGGCCGAGAGCGGGATCGCGCTGCAGGACTGGTTCGACGCACATATCGACGGCTCGCTGGACGATGCCGAGCCGCTGCCGGTGCTGGAGCACACCTTCAGCCACTACCGGCTGCACCTGCAGGTACTGGCGGCAACGGTACAGGGCTCGCGCGGTGAGGATGCCGGCGTGCGCTGGGTCGCTGCCGAGGAGCTGGCCACGCTGGGCCTGCCCGCCCCGATCCGCAAGCTGCTCCAGACCGGTGCACCGCCCGCTCAGCCCAAGCGCCGTACAATGCGGCGCGCAGCAACATCCCAAGACATCGAGTAACGCTATGCCCCGCACCGTTTTCTGCCAGTACGAACAACGCGACGCCGAAGGCCTGGACTTCGTGCCCTACCCCGGCGAGCTGGGCCAGCGCATCTTCAACCACATCGGCAAGCCGGCGTGGTCCGCGTGGCTGGCGCACCAGACCATGCTGATCAACGAAAACCGGCTGTCGCCGCGGGATCCCAAGCACCGTGCGTTCCTGGAAGAGGAACTGGTGAAGTACCTCTTCAGCGGTGGCGCCGAGAAGCCGGCCGGGTTCGTACCGGAGGCATGATCGCCGCGGATACCGACCACCGGTCGGTATCTACCGCCAGGGTGTGGCGATCGCGAGATCACGGTGCCCTCGTCGATGTGCCTTGGCTGGCCAGCGGCCGGCACTACGGGGTCGGCGCCTGCTGGCCCTCTTCGCGCTCCTGCACCTGTGCCTGGCGCAGTTCCTGCTCGGACGCGCGCAGGGCTTTGGTATCCAGCTTGCGGATGCTGCTGATGAAGCACGGCAGGTTCACCGGGCCGGCCGTCGGGTCGCGCACCAGCACCTTGTCGAAGCGCGAGGAGACGCGGCCGATCCGGCTGGTCAGCCCGATCGCCGAGGCGTAGTCCAGCCCCTGGCACGGGCCGGCCAGGTCCAGCAGATAGCCTTCGCTCGGGCGGGTCCACACCGCCAGCGCGCTGTCGCCCAGGGCGGTCCAGCCGGACAACGAGCCGTACAGCGGCATGTCCTGCTGCGGTGGCCCGGCATGGGCACGGTAGAGATCGAGCTTCTGCGCGGTGGACAGGCGGCCGGTACTGGCGCACGCGGCCAGGCCAAGGCACAGGACCGCGATGGCAAGGGTCTGCTTCATGACGCCTCCTGCTGGGGAATGTGCGCCGATCATGCGCCGCCTGGCGTGCTCCCGGCGAGAGGAACCCGCCGGGTGTTCAGCGCTCAGGCAGGCACGGCTGCCTGCTCAGACCTCGCTGTGCGCCAGGCTGTGCAGCCGCCCTTCGCGCAGCTCCAGCACGCGGTCCAGCTTGCGCGCCAGGGAGCGGTCATGGGTCACCAGCACCAGGCTGGTATGGTGCGCGCGGTTGAGCTCGAGCATCAGCTCGAACACGGTCGCGGCGGTCTTGTCGTCCAGGTTGCCGGTCGGCTCGTCGCCGAGCACGCAGGCCGGGCGGTTGACCAGCGCGCGGGCCACGGCAGCGCGCTGGCGCTCACCGCCGGACAGCTCGCCGGGCTTGTGGTCCAGGCGATGGCCCAGGCCGACCGACTCCAGCAGCGCCTGCGCGCGGGTGCGCGCATCCGCCACTTCTTCGCCGCCAAGCAGGACCGGCATCATCACGTTTTCCAGCGCGGTGAATTCGGGCAACAGGTGATGGAACTGGTACACGAAGCCAAGCGCGCGGTTGCGCAGCCGGCCGCGCTGGCTGTCGGACAGGCCGGACATGCGCTGGCCGGCGACATATACCTCGCCCGCCGTCGGCGTATCCAGGCCACCGAGCAGGTGCAGCAGGGTGCTCTTGCCGGCGCCGGAGGCACCGATGATGGCCACGGTCTCGCCGGCGGCCACGCGCAGGTCCAGCCCGTTGAACACCGGCGTCTGCATGCGGCCTTCGGCGTAGGTCTTGGCCAGGGCTTCGGCGCGGATGACTTCCTGGCCCAGGGTGAGTGCTTCATTCATAACGCAGGGCCTCCGCCGGCTGGGTACGTGCCGCGCGCCAGGCGGGATACAGGGTGGCAAGGAAGCTCATGACCAGCGCCACGGCGGTGATCACGATGATGTCCGGGGTCTGCATGTCGGTCGGCAGGCCGGTGATGTAGTACACGTCCTCCGGCAGCAGCTTGACGTTGAACAGCGTCTCGATCGCGCCGAGGATGCGCTCCAGGTTCAAGGTCAGGGTGATGCCGCCAATGACGCCCAGCACGGTGCCGAAGATGCCGATCAGCGAGCCCTGCACCATGAAGACCTGCATCACGCCACCCGGCGTCAGGCCCAGCGTGCGCAGGATCGCGATGTCGGCCTGCTTGTCGGTCACCAGCATCACCTGCGAGGAGACCAGGTTGAAGGCGCCCATGGCGATGATCAGCGAGAGCAGGATGCCCATCACCACCTTCTCCATGCGCAGCGAGTGGTACAGGTTGGCGTTCTGCTGGGTCCAGTCGCTGACGCGGTAGGCACCGGTCAGGTTGTGGGCCAGATCGACGCCGACGTCCAGCGCCTTGTCCATGTCATGCAGTTTCAGGCGCACGCCGGTGACGCCATCGATGCGCAGCACTTTTTCCAGATCGGCCATATTGGCGTAGGCCACGCCACGGTCGACCTCGTTGTAGCCGGCTTCGAAGATGCCGCTCACGGTGAAGCGTTTCATCCGCGGGATCGCGCCGATCGGCGTGCCCTGCACTTCGGCCAACGTCACCAGCACCGTATCGCCGACGCCGACGCCGAGGTAGATCGCCAGCTCCTGGCCGACCAGCAGGTTGTAGCTGCCCGCGGTCAGGCTGTCGAAACTGCCTTTCTTGACCTTCTGGTTGATCACCGAGACGTTCGGCTCCAGCGCCGGGTCGATGCCCTGCACGATGGCGCCCTGCACGCGGGGGCCGCTGAGCATGGCCTGGATTTCGATGTACGGCGCCGCTCCGGCGACACGCGGGTCCTTCTTGGCCACCTCGACCGCATGCGCCCAATCGGCCATGGGCGCGCCGTCGGTGGTGATGGTGGTATGCGCGGTCATCTGCAGCAGGCGATCGCGGATTTCCTTCTGGAAACCGCTCATGACCGCCAGCGTGGTGATCAGCACGGTCACGCCCAGGGCAATGCCGAGGATCGAGGCCATGGAGATGAAGGAGATGAAGCCGTTGCGGCGTTTGGCGCGCAGGTAGCGCAGGCCAATCGAGACAGGTATGGGTTTGAACATGCAGGTACGCCGGACAATTCAGGCTATGGTGCCACTGCAGGGGGTGAACGGGAAATGCAGTGTGCCCGGACGGCTAGTCGCAGTTCACGTGCCTGTGCCTGCGGAAGGGTATCGGGCCAGAACAGGCGCCAGTGGCGGCGGCCCTGCTGCCGCCAGGCCAGCTGCACCAGCGGGCCGCGGCGGCGCATCTGCAGGTCCTCGACCGGCGCGTCATCCACCTGCGCGGGGCCCTCATCGGCAGGGATCACGAACATGCAGCCCGGGCGGCGCGCGTACCGCCACGCCTCCAGCCACGTCCCGGCCATCGCCACGAAGCCCGATGCCAGGCCCCAGGGCGTCGGCAGATCGGTGGCCCACAACGCCCAGGGCATCAGCGCGCCCATGGCGATCAGCGCGCGGCACTGCCAGCGCGAGGGCTGCCACTCAAGCTGGCAGGGCGCGGATCCGGGCGATGAGGGCGGCGGGCGCGGCATGCGGGCACTCCTCGTAACCCATGAACCAGCGCCACAACTTATCGTCCTCGCTTTCGAGCAGGAACAGGAAAACCTCGCGCTCGTCTGTCGGTGCCTGCCCCCAGCAACGGTCCAGGTAACGGCCGAACAGCTGGTCCAGCTCGCGCATGCCGCGACGGCAACGCCAGCGCAGTTTCTTGAGTTCGGTTGCTTCGTCCATTTTCTGCGTTTCCAGATAAGGCAAAGCCACGCATCGCGTGGCTCTACCGTTTCGATCATTTTCTGCAGAACCCCGCATGGCGCGGCCCCACAGTTTCCACCCTTTGTTGCAGGGCCACGCATGGCGTGGCGCTACAGGACACCGCTGGATCAGGCGCGGCGCGCCATCATCAACTTCTTGATCTCGGCAATCGCCAGCGCCGGGTTCAGGCCCTTCGGGCAGGTCCGCGAGCAGTTCATGATGGTGTGGCAGCGGTACAGCTTGAACGGGTCTTCCAGCTCGTCCAGGCGCGCACCGGTGTCTTCATCGCGCGAGTCGATGATCCAGCGGTAAGCCTGCAGCAGGATGGCCGGGCCCAGGTAACGCTCGCCATTCCACCAGTAGCTCGGGCAGCTGGTCGAGCAGCACGCGCACAGGATGCACTCGTACAGACCGTCCAGCTTCTTGCGGTCTTCCGGCGACTGCAGACGCTCGCGATCCGGCGGCGGCGGGGTCTGGGTACGGATCCACGGCTTGATCGAGGCGTACTGCGCGTAGAAGTGGGTCAGGTCCGGCACCAGATCCTTGACCACGCTCATGTGCGGCAGCGGGTAGATCGGCACTTCGGCCTTGCCGCAGTCGGCGATGGCGCGGGTGCAGGCCAGCGTGTTGGTGCCGTCGATGTTCATCGCGCACGAACCGCAGATGCCCTCGCGGCACGACCGGCGGAAGGTCAGGGTCGGATCGATCTCGTTCTTGATCTTGATCAGCGCGTCCAGAACCATCGGGCCGCAGGCGTCCAGATCGATCTCGTACGTATCGGTGCGCGGATTGCTGTCGTCGTCGGGACTCCAGCGGTAGATCTTGAAGGTGCGGGTGTTCTTCGCACCGGTCTGGGCGGGGAAGTGCTTGCCCTTTCCGATCTTGGAATTCTTGGGGAGGGAAAACTCGGCCATGGCTGTTCTCGTTGGCTCAGGCGGCTCGCGCTGCGGGGCAGGCGCGGGTAGCACGGAAGATGAGGAAGTCGACACCGCCGGCCAGCGGCGCACGCACCACCCCACCCGTGCGGGAGGAGGCGATGGCGAGCGCTGCGTGGACGGAGGTCATGCCGCAGGTCTCTTAGTAAACGCGCGGCTTGGGCGGGACGACGTCCACGTCCTTGCTCAGCGTGTACATGTGGACCGGACGGTAGTCGAACTCGCACTTGCCGTTCTCGTCGACGTTGACCAGCGTGTGCTTCTGCCAGTTGACGTCGTCGCGGTCCGGGAAGTCCTCATGCGCATGCGCGCCGCGGCTTTCCTTGCGCTGTTCGGCCGAGTTGATCGTCGCCACCGCGTTGAGCAGCAGGTTGTTCAGCTCGTAGGTTTCGATCAGGTCCGAGTTCCACACCAGCGAGCGGTCGGAGACCTTGACGTCCTGGAAGGAGTCGAAGATTTCGGCCATCTTGGCGCAGCCCTCTTCCAGCGTCTTGCTGGTACGGAACACCGCCGCGTCGTTCTGCATGGTGCGCTGCATGCGATCGCGGATGACCGAGGTCGGGGTGTCGCCGTTGGCGTAACGCAGCTTGTCGAGCAGGCCCAGGGCCTTGTCGCACGCATCGGACGGCAGGGTCTTGTGCGGCTGGCCCGGCTTGATGGTGTCGGCGCAGCGGTTGGCCACCGCACGGCCGAACACGACCAGATCCAGCAGCGAGTTCGAGCCCAGGCGGTTGGCGCCGTGCACGGAGACGCAGGCCGCTTCGCCGATGGCGTACAGGCCCGGCACGACCGCATCGGGGTTGTCGCCGACCTTGCGCACGACTTCGCCGTGGTAGTTGGTCGGGATGCCACCCATGTTGTAGTGCACGGTCGGGATGACCGGGATCGGCTGCTTGTGCACGTCCACGCCGGCGAAGATGCGGGCGCTTTCAGCGATGCCCGGCAGCTTGTCGTCGATGACGCCCGGGCCGAGGTGGGTCAGGTCGAGCAGGATGTGATCCTTGTGCTCGCCGACGCCGCGGCCTTCGCGGATCTCGATGGTCATCGAACGCGACACCACGTCGCGCGAGGCCAGATCCTTGTAGTGCGGTGCATAGCGCTCCATGAAGCGCTCGCCGTTGCTGTTGCGCAGGATGCCGCCTTCGCCGCGCACGCCTTCGGTGATCAGGCAGCCCGCGCCGTAGATACCGGTCGGGTGGAACTGCACGAACTCCATGTCCTGCATCGGCAGGCCGGCGCGCATGACCAGACCGCCGCCGTCGCCGGTGCAGGTGTGGGCCGAGGTGGCGCTGAAGTAGGCACGGCCGTAACCGCCGGTGGCCAGCACCACGCCGTGGGCGCGGAACAGGTGCAGCGAGCCGTCGGCCATGTCCAGCGCGAGCACGCCGCGGCAGACGCCTTCCTCATCGAAGATCAGGTCGAGGGCGAAGTACTCGATCATGAAGCGCGCGTTGTGCGCCAGCGACTGCTGGTACAGCGTGTGCAGCATGGCGTGGCCGGTTCGGTCGGCCGCGGCGCAGGTGCGCTGCGCGGACGGGCCTTCGCCGTACTTGGTGGTCATGCCGCCGAACGGGCGCTGGTAGATCTTGCCGTCTTCGGTACGGCTGAACGGCACACCGTAGTGCTCCAGTTCGATGATGGCCGGGATCGCTTCGCGGCACATGTACTCGATGGCGTCCTGGTCACCCAGCCAATCCGAGCCCTTGATGGTGTCGAAGAAGTGGTAGCGCCAGTCGTCCTCACCCATGTTGCCCAGCGCGGCGGAAATACCGCCCTGCGCGGCCACGGTGTGCGAACGGGTCGGGAAGACCTTGGTCAGGCAGACCGTCTGCAGGCCCTTGGCGGCAAGACCGAACGTGGCGCGCAGGCCAGCACCGCCGGCGCCGACCACGACCATGTCGTACTTGTGTTCCGTAATCTTGTAAGCGGACATCTAATCTGGATTCCTGTCTTGGTGCCTGGACTCAGGCAACGCCGAGCGCAATGCGGGCGACCGCAAACACACTGACGATCGCGCCGAGCACGGCGATGAACTTCACCGTGGTCTGCAGCGCCAGGGCCAGCAGCGAGTTATGGATGTAGTCTTCCAGCACGACCTGCAGGCCGAGCTGGGCGTGCCAGAACATCGCGACCAGGAAGCCGACCAGCAGCACCGCGTTCCACGGCTTGGACACCGCATCGGTGGCGGTCACGTAATCGGCGCCGATCAGGCTCAGCACGAACACCAGGAACCAGATGGTCAGGCCGACCAGCGCGGTGGCGGTCAGGCGCTGCATCACGAAGTGCTCGGTGCCGGTCTTGGCCGCGCCCAGGCCACGCACGTTCTTCAGCGGGGTACGGTACTTGTTCATGCGGCCGCTCCCATGAAGACGTAGGCCCAGATCAGGGCGGTGATCACCAGGCTGGCGAAGACCGAGACCCAGCTGCTGCGCACGAAGGCGGGAATGGAGAAGCCGATCGCGAAGTCCTGCACGATATGGCGGATGCCATTGCACAGGTGGTAGGCGAAGGACCAGGTCCAGGCGAACAGGAAGAGCTTGCCGTACCAGCTACCGGCGTGGCCGGTGAAGCAGTTCCAGGATTCAGGACCCATCATCAGGGCGAGCAGGCCGCCGGCAATGATCAGGGCTCCAACAGACAGAAAGATGCCGGTCGCTCGATGCAGGATCGAGGTGGCCATCTGAATCTGCCAGCGATACACCTGAAGGTGCGGGGAAAGGGGACGTTCTCTGGCGGCCATTCGCTGGGCTCGTTATCTCGGCTGGGCGGCGCAATGCCGCGTTGGCTCAATGCTGATCAAAAATCGATGCAGCGTCCGTTTTTTTCCCAATCTCCGTACCGCACCGGATCAAGTCCGCCGCGGCCGCCGATTTCCAAAGGCGATGCCGGGGTCTCGGGAAGCGGATGCTCCTCCGGTACCAGCGTGCCTTCAGCTTCAGAATCTGGAGTGGGGGTTGTTTGGCCTATCATGGGTGTTCTCGCAACGCACAAATTTTAGACCCCGTTCACGTGCCTGACAACCTGCCCTCCGATTTCGCCGGCCTTTCGCGCCTCACCGGTCACCAGCTGCTCAGTCTCAGCGGTGCCGACGCGGCTGCGTTCGCCCATGCCCAATTCTCCAGCGATGTGACCGCCCTGCCCCTGCGGCATTGGCAGTGGAGCGCCTGGCTGACGGCCAAGGGCCGCACCATTGCTGTGTTCCAGCTGCTGCGGCTGGAGGAGGAGCGCATCGTGCTGGTGCTCGCCGACGGCGATGCCGATGCGATTGCGTCGCAATTGCAGCGTTTTGTATTCCGCCGCAAAGTGCGGATCGAGGTGCGCAACGACCTGGCCGTGGCGGCGAGCTTCACCGCGCCGGAAAGCGCCTCCGGGGCCGCGATTGCGCAACTTGGCGCCGAAAACATGGAATTGGACCTGGGCAGCGATGCGCTTCCGCGCAGCCTGCGGATCGGTGCGGCCGATGCCGTGGCCGCCGCCGCGGCCAGCGCGGATATCGCACTGGCCTGGCGCCAGTCCGACCTTCGCTATGGGCTGCCGCGACTGGACGCCGATCAGCGTGAACAGTGGACGCCCCAGCAGCTGGGGCTGGACCGCCTGAACGGGTACAGCGTCAAGAAGGGCTGCTACCCCGGCCAGGAAATCGTGGCCCGCACCCATTTTCTGGGCAAGGCCAAACGCGCCCTGCAGTTGCTGCGGGTCGTGGAGGGCACGACCAGCGGCACGCAGGTGCAGCAGAACGAGGCGGCGATCGGCACGGTCGCCTCGGTGGCCGGTGACCTGGCCCTGGCCGTGCTGCCGCTGGAAATCGCGCCAGAGCCGTTGACGGTCGGCGGGGTTGAGGCCGCCCACCTGCCGTTGCTGGACGGTCTGGCGCGTTAACGGGTATCGACCGTTGGTCGATCCGTACGCGCCACGCCAGCATCGCGGTCCGGTTGGCGCCGACCGTTAGTCGGCGCGCCTCCCCCCTCCGCGACTTACGCGTCGTTCAAGCGCTCGCCGGTCTCTGCATCGAAGAAATGCAGGCCCTGCGGATGGATCGCCACGCGGATCGGCTCGCCGACCGGCGGCAACGCCTGCGGCGCCACGCGCATCACCAGGGGCTGGCCGCCACTGGTCATGTTGACGAAGATCTCGTTGCCGACCGGCTCGATGCCATCGATCATTGCTTCGAACGCGGTCACATCACCTGCGGCGGCCGGCTGCAGATGCTCCGGGCGCACGCCCACGGCGATCGCCTTGCCGACCCACGCCTGATCGATCCGGGCCTGGCCCAGCGGCGCGGTCAGCCCGGTGTCCTGCACGGCATAGCCACTGTCAGTGCGCTGCAGGGTGCCGCGCAGCACGTTCATCGCCGGGCTGCCGAGGAAACCGGCCACGAACAGATTGGCCGGGCGGTCGTACAGCGCCATCGGGGTATCGATCTGCTGGATCACGCCATCCTTGAGCACCACGATGCGCTGGCCCAAGGTCATCGCCTCGACCTGGTCATGGGTGACGTAGATCATGGTGGTGCCGAGCTTGCGGTGCAGCTGCGCGATTTCGGTGCGCACGCTGTGGCGCAGCTTGGCGTCCAGGTTGGACAGCGGCTCATCCAGCAGGAACACCGCCGGCTCGCGCACCAGCGCGCGGCCCAGGGCAACGCGCTGGCGCTGCCCGCCGGACATCGCCTTGGGCAGCTTGTCCAGCATGTCGGTCAGGCCCAGGGTGTCAGCCGCCTCGCTGACCCGCTTGCTGATCGTGGCCTTGTCGTGGCCGCGCAGCTTCAGACCGAAGGCCAGGTTCTCGGCCACGGTCATGTGCGGGTACAGCGCATAACTCTGGAACACCATGGCGATGTCACGATCCTTGGGCGCCACGTCGTTGACCACGCGGTCGCCGATCGTCAGCGTGCCGCCGCTGATCTCTTCCAGGCCGGCGACCATGCGCAGCAGTGTGGACTTGCCACACCCGGACGGCCCCACCAGCACCATCAATTCACCATCGGCCACTTCGAAGGTCGCGCCCTGCACGGCCACCTGACCGTTGTCGTAGACCTTGCGAACGCCCTGCAACTGCACTTTTGCCATATCACCATTCCAGTCCGCCCGGTCTCCGGGCTGTTATGCGGAACTGCCTTCGGCCCTCCCGATGGCAGGTCGATGGCGTGGTGCCGCATGACGGCGACCACTGCAATCGAATACAGTCTGCGCATTCTGCCATGTAAACGTTTTCACGTGGCACTATCCGATAGTCGGCCGTGACCGGGATGCCGGGGAGGATGCGATATCTCCCACGACACCCGGTCGGCAGGCCATCATGCCGGGCGGAATCCATGGGGCGTGCTGCACCTGCAATAAGCAGACAACGGACCCCGCCCGACCCCCGAGAACATAGACGAGAAGCGATTGACAACGATGTCACCCGGATCTGAAACTCGAGCGATGCACGACACCCTTTTCCTGTTTGGTGCCACAGGTGACCTGGCCCAGCGCTATCTGTTCCCCTCGCTGCTGCGATTGCTGGGCGACGGCCTGCTCCCCGAAGACTTCAAGGTCCGTGCGCTGGCGCTGTCGCCGCACGATACCGAGGCCTTCCGCGAGATCCTGCGCCCGCGCCTGCAGCAGGCCATGCCGATGGCCAGCCAGGACGACATCCACTCGCTGCTGCAGCGCATCGACTACCGCTCGGTGGATCTGCGCAATCCCGAGTCCGTGGCCGAGTCGGTCCATGACCTGGTCGACCGCAAGTGTGTGAGCTACCTGGCGATCCCGCCGGGCCTGTACATCTCCACCTGCGAAGGGCTGGCCAAGGGCGGCGCGTTGGCCGCACCGCACCGCCTGATGCTGGAAAAGCCGATCGGCAGCGACAGTGCCAGCGCCGAGGAGATCATCTCCACCATCGGCCAGTGGATCGACGAAGACCGCGTGTTCCGCCTGGACCACTACCTGGGCAAGGCCGCGGTGCAGAATCTGATCGCGCTGCGCTTCGGCAATACGCTGCTCGAGGCGGTCTGGAACCGCAACTACATCGAATCGGTGCACATCCTGGTTGCCGAGAGCGAGGGCGTGGACGGCCGCGATGCGTACTACGCCCGCTCCGGCGCGCTGCGCGACATGGTCCAGAGCCACATCCTGCAGCTGCTGTGCCTGGTCGCCATGGAACCGCCCGCCTCGCTGGAAGCCGATCGCATCCGCGATGAAAAGGTCAAAGTGCTGCGCTCCCTGCGCCCGCTCGATGCCAAGCACGCCGCGCGTGACAGCGTGCGTGGCCGCTACACCGCCGGCACCATCAACGGCCAGCCCGCGCAGGCCTACCAGCCGCCGGAAGGCAGCGACGTGGAAACCTTCGCCGGTGTCACCGCGCATATCGACAACTGGCGCTGGTCCGGCGTGCCATTCCACCTGGTCACCGGCAAGCGCCTGGCCGAGCGCACCACCCGCGTCGTGGTCACGCTCAAGCCGGTCACGCATTGGCTGTTCGAGCGCCCGCACCGTGGCAATGCCACCCCGAACCGCATCACCTTCCAGCTGCAGCCGCAGGAGAACATCGAACTGGGCCTGATGAGCTCGCTGGCCGGCCCGGAATGGGGCGCGCTGGAACTGCATCCGCTGGAACTGGAACTGTCCGTGCCGACCGGCCTGCACCGCCGTATCGCCTACGAGCGGCTGTTCCTGGATGCCTTCAACGGCAACCATGCGCTGTTCGTGCGCGATGACGAAGTGCGCGCAGCCTGGGCCTGGATCGACAGCGTCAGCGACGCGTGGAAGGAAGCCAAGCTGCCGTTGCAGCCCTACCCGGCCGGCGAATGGGGTCCGGCGGAAGCCGCCGGCTTCCTGCCTGCCGATGCCGATGCCGACGCTGCCCGTGGTGGCCAGGCATGACGGTGTTGTCCCAGCCGGTCCTAGTGGCGGATATCGGCGGTACCAATGCACGCTTCGCACTGGCCGACACTTCGCTGGCCGCGCCGCTGCAGCAGGACAGCATCCGCGAGTTCGCGGTCGCTGATTTCCCCTCGCTGGGTGAGGCCGCACGGCATTACCTCGAGCAGATCGGCGCGGAAGCCAGGCGCGGCGTGTTCGCCGTGGCCGGCCGCGTGGACGGTGACGAGGCGCGCATCACCAATCACCCGTGGGTAATCTCGCGCATGCGCACCGCGCACATGCTCGGCTTCGACGAACTGCACCTGATCAACGATTTTGCCGCCCAGGCGATGGCCATCTCGCTGCTGCAGCCGCAGGACGTGATCCAGGTCGGCGGCGCGTCGTGGGTTCCGGGCAAGCCGGGCCAGCCGCGCAACTATGCGGTGATCGGCCCGGGCACCGGGCTCGGCGTGGGCGGGTTGATCCTGCGCCACGGCCGCTGCTACCCGCTGGAAACCGAGGGCGGCCATGTCAGCTTCCCACCGGGCACGCCGGAGGAGATCCGCATCCTGGAAATCCTGTCCGAGCAGTTCGGCCGGGTGTCCAACGAGCGCCTGATCTGCGGCCCCGGCCTGGTCAACATCCATCGCGCCGTGTGCGAGATGGCCGACATCGACCCGGGCCAGCTGCAGCCGGTGGACGTCACCGCGCGGGCGCTGCATGGCGACCCGCAGGCGATGCGCACCGTGGATGTGTTCTGCGCGGTGTTCGGCGCGATCGCCGGCGACCTGGTGCTGATGCAGGGCGCCTGGGATGGCGTGTTCCTGACCGGCGGGCTGGTGCCGAAGATGCTCGATTCGCTGCAGCACTCCGGTTTCCGCCAGCGTTTTGAACACAAGGGCCGCTTCTCTTCGATCATGTCCAAGGTGCCGTCACTGGCGGTGATGCACCCCAGCCCGGGCCTGCTCGGCGCGGCCGCGTATGCGGCGGATGTGGAACGCGATCTGCCGGGAGGCACTGCATGAATACCCTGGATACGTCTGATCGTTTCACCCTGGTCCGGCACGGCGATGCCGATGCCTGGATCGAGGCCGTCGCCGCCGAAATGGCGGCCGAGCTCAACCGCGACATCGCCGAATTCGGCCGCGCGCGCATGCTGCTTTCCGGCGGCACCACGCCGGCACCGGTCTACCAGGCGCTGGCCGAACTGGACGTGCAGTGGGACCGGGTGGAAGTGAGCCTGGTCGATGAGCGCTGGCTGTCACCGCAGGATCGCGACAGCAATGCCTGGCTGGTGAAGGAAAGTTTCCTCGCCCGCGCCGAAGGCGCGCATTTCGATCCGCTGGTGCGGGTCGGCAAGCCGCTGCCCGAGTGTGTCTACAGCGCCAACCTGCAGGCCCAGCACAGCCAGCGGCCGTGCCTGAGCGTGATCGGCATGGGCAACGACGGCCATACCGCCTCGCTGTTCCCGGGCTCGAAGGACCTGGCCCGCGCACTGGAAAGCACCCTGCCCTACGCGGCGCTGGATGCCACTGGCTGCCCCGGTGCCAACCAGTGGCCGCTGCGCATCACCCTGACTCCGCACGGCCTGAAGCAGAGCCGCCAGCGCCTGTTGCTGCTGCGTGGCAAGCAGAAGCTGGAAGTGCTCAAGCATGCGCTGGAAAGCAACAATCCGCAGCTGTATCCCATCCTCAATGCGATCGATCTCGACGGCGCGAAACTGCGCGTCCACTGGTGTGACTGAGTTGCCCCGGTGTTGTTCCGTTCGCCTTCTCATAGCCGGTAGCCAATGAGCCTGCATCCCAAACTCCATGCCATCACCGAACGCATCGTCCAGCGCAGCGCCGCCTCCCGCGCCGCCTACCTGGCCGGTGTCGACGCGGCGCTGCGCGACGGTCCGTTCCGTTCGCGCCTGAGCTGCGGCAACCTCGCCCACGGCTTCGCTGCGTGCGGCCCGACCGACAAGTCGCGCCTGCGCGGCGGCGTGACGCCCAATCTGGGCATCATCACCGCGTACAACGACATGCTCTCGGCGCATCAGCCGTTCGAGCACTACCCGGAGATCCTGCGCGAAACCGCACGCGAACTCGGTGCGACCGCACAGGTGGCCGGTGGCGTGCCGGCGATGTGCGACGGCGTCACCCAGGGCCGCGGTGGCATGGAGCTGTCGCTGTTCTCGCGCGATGTGATCGCCCAGTCGACCGCGATCGGCCTGAGCCATGACATGTTCGACGCCAGCGTCTACCTCGGCGTGTGCGACAAGATCGTGCCGGGCCTGTTGATCGGCGCGCTGGCCTTCGGCCACCTGCCGGCGATCTTCCTGCCAGCCGGCCCGATGACGCCGGGCATCCCGAACAAGCAGAAGGCCGAAGTGCGCGAGCGCTATGCCGCCGGCCAGGCAACCCGCGAGGAACTGCTGGAAGCCGAAGCCGCCTCGTACCACGGTGCCGGCACCTGCACCTTCTACGGCACTGCCAACTCCAACCAGACGCTGCTCGAGGCAATGGGCGTGCAGATGCCGGGCGCCTCGTTCGTCAATCCAGATACACCGCTGCGCGATGCGCTGACCCGCCAGGCAGCGGTACGTGCGCTGGAAATCAGCGCACTGGGCGACGACTTCCGTCCGCTCGGCCGCCTGATCGACGAACGCGCGATCGTCAACGCCGTGGTCACCCTGATGGCCACCGGCGGCTCGACCAACCACACCATCCACTGGATCGCCGTGGCGCGCGCCGCCGGCATCGTGTTGACCTGGGACGACATGGACCAGCTCTCGCAGCTGATTCCGCTGCTGGCCCGCGTCTATCCGAACGGCGAGGCTGACGTGAACCGCTTTGCAGCCGCCGGTGGCACCGCGTTCGTGTTCCGCGAGCTGATGGAGGCCGGGCTGATGCACGCCGACCTGCAGACCGTTGCCGAGGGCGGCATGCGCCAGTACGGCCAGGAGCCGGCGCTGCGCGATGGCAAGCTGACCTACATCGATGGCGTGCGCGAAAGCGCCGACCCGGATGTGGTGCGTGGCGTGGCCAATCCGTTCGAATCGCAGGGCGGCCTGCGCCTGCTGCGCGGCAACCTCGGCCGTTCGCTGATCAAGCTGTCGGCGGTGAAGCCGGAGTTCCGCACGATCGAAGCGCCGGCGGTGGTGGTCGATGCGCCGCAGGTGCTCAACAAGCTGCATGCCGCCGGCGTGCTGCCGCACGATTTCGTGGCGGTGGTGCGTTATCAGGGCCCGCGCTCCAACGGCATGCCGGAGCTGCATTCGCTGGCGCCGCTGCTCGGCCTGCTGCAGAACCAGGGCCGCCGTGTGGCGCTGGTCACCGATGGCCGTCTGTCGGGTGCGTCGGGCAAGTTCCCGGCGGCGATCCACATGACGCCGGAAGCCTCGCGTGGCGGTCCGCTGGCACGCGTGCGCGAAGGCGACATCATCCGTCTGGATGGTGAGGCGGGCACGCTGGAACTGCTGGTGGACGCGGCCGAGTTCGCGGCACGCGAGCCGGCACCGAATACGGCACCGGCTGGGCATGATCTGGGCCGCAATCTGTTCGCGATGAGCCGCCGTCTGGTGGGCCCGGCCGATCAGGGTGCGATGTCGATTTCGTGTGGGCCGGCGGCCGATGACGGCAGCATCTGGAATTACGATGCGGAATACGAGCTTGGGCATGATGCGGCGGCGGCGGATGCGCCGCATGAGGCGAAGGACGCCTGAGCTGACGCAGCGGTGGGGTTTCCTGGTTGAGGCAGCGGGATGGCCTCCGGACACATTTCGGCGCGTTGTGGCGTCGCACTTATTGGAAGAAGGATTGGAAACGCATGAGCATCGCCGAACATCAGAAACGCGCTGAAACCCTGTTGAAGGCTGCCGGCATTCTGCCGGTGGTGACCGTGCACACGCTGGATCAGGCCCGGGCGGTCAGTGCGGCGTTGTTGGAGGGCGGGCTGCCGGCGATCGAGCTGACGCTGCGTACGCCGGTGGCGATGGAAGCGCTCGCCATGCTCAAGCGCGAGCTGCCGGATGTGGTGGTGGGTGCGGGCACGGTGTTGACCGTGGAGCAGATGCAGCAGTCCATCGATGCCGGTGCCGATTTCCTGGTCACGCCGGGTACGCCGGCACACATGGCCGATGCGTTGGCGCAGGCGCCGCTGCCGGTGGTGCCGGGTGCGGCGTCGCCAACGGAAATGCTGGCGCTGTATGCGCGCGGTTTCCGGGTGTGCAAGCTGTTCCCGGCCTCGGCCGTGGGCGGACTGGCGATGATCAAGGGCCTGGCCGGTCCGATTCCGGATCTGAAGCTGTGCCCGACCGGTGGCATCACCGAAGACACCGCCGCCGAATACCTGGAGCAGAAGAACGTGGTCTGCATCGGTGGCTCGTGGATGGTGCCGGGCGGTTGGATCGAACGTGGCGAGTGGGACAAGGTGCGCGCGAGCGCGGCCCAGGCCGCGAAGATCGTGGCGCGGGTCCGCGCGCACTGAACGAAAACGCCCGGGCATGCCCGGGCGTTTTTTTGTCTGCACCCGCGCGAGGATTACATCGGGCGTGCCGGATCCACCAGGCCGTACTGGCTGGCCATGCGCGCCAGTGCGATGTTGTCGTTGATGCCCATCTTCTCGAACAGGCGCGCCTTGTGCGTGTTGACGGTTTTCGCGCTCAGGCTCAGGCGCTTGGCGATGTCTTCCTGGCGCAGGCCCTGGGTGAGCAACAGCGCCACTTCCAGTTCGCGCGGGGACAGCGTATCGAACGGCGAGTGGTTGCCTTCCACGTTGGACAGCGCGAGGTTCTGCGCGATGCTGTTGCCGAGATAACGACGGCCGAGCGCCGCGTCGCGCACGGCACGCAGCAGTTCCTGGGCGTCGCAGGCCTTGCCGATGTAGCCGGAGGCACCGGCTTCGAGCAGGCGCTTGGGCATCGGGCCGTCTTCGAGCACGGAGACGATCACCACGCGGGTGCCGTGATCGCCACGGACCACGCGCTCGGTCACTTCCATGCCGCTGACGCCGGGCAGGTGCAGGTCGCACAGCACGACGTCGGGCCGCAGGCGGCGGATGTCCGGCAATGCATCTTCACCACTCTCCGCCTCGCCGATCACCTCGATGTCGGTTTCATTGGAGAGGATCATCTTCATGCCCGTGCGTACCAGAGCATGATCGTCCACCAGATACACTCGAATCGTCATCCGCCAACCTCGTCAAACACTGTGAACGGGGGCAAGCCTAGCCGCGGGATGTGTCGATCACAAGGAACCGGGTTCCCCATCATCGCGTTCTGGTCCGCGCATCACAGACATGCTGTCCTGCCCCTCCCCCTGTGCCTCTCATCCTCATCTGTTCCAGTGGAACAGCCTATGGATGCAGCCCGCCTTCATGCCGCTTTCGGCCAGTTTACCGCCGTATTCGTCTCAGTGGCGATGCCGCCAGGGATGGCGGCGGCGGAACATGACCAGGAAGCACCCTACCACCCAGACCAGGGCGGCACACCAGCCGGCCAGGATGTCGGAGGGGTAATGGACACCGAGGTAGACCCGCGACAGGCTGACCAGTACCGCGAAGGTCACCGCTGACAGCGCGACCGGCCAGCGCCAGCGGGTGTTCCAGGCCAGCAGCACCAGGGTGACGGCCAGGGTCATCGAGCCCATGGCATGGCCGCTGGGGAAGCTGAACGTGCTTTCCGGCGCGATCGATTCCCACAGGCTGGGGCGGTCGCGCTGGAAGAAGCGCTTGCTGCCCATGTTGAGCAGCGCCGAGCCGACGAAGCAGATGGCCACGAAACTGGCTTCGCGCCAGCGTTTGCGCCAGACCAGCACGGCCACGATCAGCACATCGGCCGGGATCAGGAACCACTCGTAGCCCAGTTTGGAGAGCAGCACGAAGAACTGGTCCAGGCCCGGCGAATGCAGGCCGTGCATCTTCCACAGCAGGGGCGCGTCGAAGTAGATCGATTCCAGTTCATGGACTTCATCGGCCAACGCGACAAACCCGGCCAAGGGCAGCAGCACGCCCACGAACAGCAGCACGAAGCGCCAGGCGTTGCGACCCATCCAGTGGCGGAAGCCGGCCGCAGGCTCCGGGGCAGCCAGCACCGCCGGCTTATCCGATGGTTCGGACATAGGTGCGTTCGACGTAATCGTCGATCAGCGCCACGAAGTCCTGGGCGATGTTCTCGCCGCGCAGGGTGACCGTCTTTTCGCCGTCCACGAACACCGGCGCCGCGGGCGTTTCGCCCGTCCCCGGCAGGGAGATGCCGATGTTGGCGTGACGCGACTCGCCCGGCCCGTTGACGATGCAGCCCATGACCGCCAGGGTCATGCTCTCCGCGCCCGGGTGGCTCACTTTCCAGATCGGCATTTTCTCGCGCACATGGTTCTGCACGACCTTGGCCAGTTCCTGGAAGAATTCCGAGGTGGTCCGGCCGCAGCCCGGGCACGCCGTGACCAGCGGGGTGAACGCCCGCTGCCCGGTGGTCTGCAGCAGTTCCTGGGCGACGATCACCTCGGCGGTGCGCGACTGGCCCGGTTCGGGGGTCAGCGAAATGCGGATGGTGTCGCCGATACCTTCCTGCAGCAGCACCGCCAGCGCCGCCGAGGAGGCGACGATGCCCTTGCTGCCGATGCCGGCTTCGGTCAGGCCCAAGTGCAGGGCAAAATCCGAGCGCTGGGCCAGGTCACGGTACACCGCGATCAGCTCCTGCACGCCACTGACCTTGGCCGATAGCACGATACGGTCGCGCGGCAGGCCCAGTTCGACGGCGGTCTCGGCCGAATCCAACGCCGAGCGGATCAGCGCTTCACGCAGCACGCGCCCGGCATCCCAGGGCTGTGCGCGCTGGCTGTTCTCGTCCATCAGGCGCGCGGCCAGGGACTGGTCCAGCGAACCCCAGTTGGCGCCGATCCGGACCGGCTTGTTGTAGCGGATCGCAAACTCGATCAGCTGCGCGAACTGGGTGTCCTTCTTCTTGCCGAAGCCGACGTTGCCCGGGTTGATCCGGTACTTGGCCAGGGCCTGCGCGCAGGCCGGCTCCTGGGTCAACAGCTGATGACCGTTGTAATGGAAGTCGCCGATCAGGGGGACATCGATCCCCATCATCTGCAGCTTCTCGACGATCCGCGGGATGGCTGCGGCCGATTCGGGATTGTTGACGGTCAGCCGCACCATCTCCGAGCCCGCGCGCCACAGTTCAGCCACCTGCTTGACGCTGGAGGCGACATCGGCGGTGTCGGTGTTGGTCATCGACTGCACCACCACGGGATGGCCCCCACCCACGACCACGCCGCCGATACGGACGGGCTGGGTCTGGCGGCGGGCCCACACGGCGGAGTCGGCGGGTTGGGTCGGTCGGGTCACGGCGTCATGCATCCGCCTATTTTAGCGCGCCCAGCGTGCAGGTAGGTGCCCAGCGTTGGTTGCCACTCATGTTCGGTGCGCCGCGGAGGGCGCCCGTTCCCGATGCGGCCGATTGTCGCAGGCAGGCGTTGGCGGGAGCGCATAGGATGTGCGGTGATGACCGGTACCGACGCCCCCTTTCTCCGCACCCTGTGCAGCCTGCGCTGGCTGGCCGTGGCCGGCCAGGCCGCCACGATCCTGGTCGCCACCTGGGTGCTGGGGCTGGAACTGCCGCAGCTGCCCCTGTGGGCCGGCGTCGCCGCGCTGACCCTGTTCAACCTGTACGCGCAGCTGCGCGTGCAGGACCCGGACACCGCACCGGTGACAGCCTTCGGCCACATCCTGGTGGATGTCACCGTGCTGACCTGGATGGTCGGCTGGAGCGGCGGCGTCGCCAATCCCTTCGGTTCCTTGTTCCTGATCCTGATCGCACTGGCCGCGCTCGCCCTGCCCCTGCGCTGGACCCTAGCCGTGGCGGCGGCCTGCCTGATTGGTTACGCGGTCAGCGGCGTGTTCGGCCTGCCACTGCCCAGCGGCTATTTCACCGGCGCGCAGATGCAGCAGTGGGGCGTGGTCTGCAACTTCCTGCTGTCGGCCACGGTGGTGCTGGTGTTCGCCACGCGGCTGGCGATCGCCCTGCGTCAGCGCGAACACGAGCTGGCCATGCTGCGCGAACGCTTCGTGCGCAACGAAGGCATCGTCGCGCTGGCCACCCACGCCGCCTCGGTGGCGCATGAGCTCAATACCCCGCTGGCGACCATGACCCTGCTCGCCGACGACATCGCCGACCAGACCGAAAGCAGCGAGGTCCGCGACGACGTGGAAACCCTGCGCGAGCTGCTGGTGCAGTGTCGCGAACGCGTGCTGGCGCTGGCCCGCCCCGCCGCCGGCGACGCCCCCGGCCGCGACGCGGTGACCTTGCCGCAGGTACTGGAACAATGGCGGCTGGTGCGGCCGACCATCGCGCTCAAGCGCAATGAAGACGCTCCGCTGACCCTGCCGCTGGACCCGGGTATCGGGCACCTGCTGATGGTGCTGCTCAACAATGCCGCCGACGCCGGCGAGAAGGCCGACCGCCCGCAGGTGGATCTGTCGCTGCGCATCGAAGGCGATGACCTGATCGGCGAAGTACGCGACTACGGCCACGGCTTCGACGCCCGCCAGGCCGTGCTGCCCGGCACCTTGTTCAACAGCGGCAAGACCGACGGCATGGGCGTGGGCCTGGCCCTGTCCCACGCCACCATCGAACGCCTGGACGGCGAGCTGTGGATGCGCCCGGCCAATGGTGCCGGCACCCGCGTCGGCTTCCGCCTGCCCTTGTCCCCACGGGAGACTTCCGCATGACCGCCTTCACCCCCGCGCCCGGTCAGGCCAGCCATGGCCTGCTGGTCGACGACGACGAACTCTATCTGCGCACGCTGCAGCGCAGCCTGGCCCGAAAAGGGCTGGAAACCGTCACCGCCAGCGACATCGCCTCGGCGCTGCTGCTGGCCCGGCAACAGCCGCCGGCGTATGCGCTGATCGACCTCAAGCTCGGCACCGAATCCGGGCTTGCGCTGATCCAGCCGCTGCGCGCCCTGCGCGAAGACATGCGGATCCTGCTGGTGACCGGCTATGCCAGCATCGCCACGGCGGTGGAAGCGATCAAACTCGGGGCCGACGACTACCTGCCCAAGCCGGCCACGGTGCCGATGATCCTGCGCGCGCTCGGCGAAGAGGACGATGGCCCGGCCGATGACGGCGACATGGAGCCGCCGGATGCAATGACCCCGATCAGCCGCCTGCAGTGGGAGCACATCCAGCAGGCAATGCATGAGACCGGCGGCAATGTGTCCGCCGCCGCGCGCCTGCTCGGCATGCACCGGCGCTCGCTGCAGCGCAAGCTGGCCAAGCGGCCGAGCCCGGAGCGCGACCCGAGCCGGTGATGCCGACCGTGGGTCGGCTGCGCTTCACCACGACGATCAACCGCGCGCGATGCGCACGACAGCCGACCAACGGTCGGCTCTACCTGGCTTATAGCCGACCAACGGTCGGCTTAAGCGGCGGTCAGGCGGTCAGACGCCCCAGCAGCTCCAGCGTCACCGGGTCGGTGATCGCATGCGCTTCACCCTGCAGCGCAGGCAGCAACTGGCTGGCCAGCTGCTTGCCCAGCTCTACGCCGAACTGGTCGAAGGCGTTGATGTTCCAGATCAGCGACTGCACGTACACGGCGTGTTCGTACATGGCGATCAGCGCACCCAGCGACTGGGGAGTGAGCGCATCGAGCAGGATCAGGGTGCTCGGGCGGCCACCGGGATACTCGCGGTGCGGATCCTCGCTGCCCTGGCCGTTGGCCAGCGCCTCGGTCTGCGCCAGCAGGTTGGCCATCAACGCCTGGTGGTTGACCACGTAGGGATCATCGTTGTGCACGCAGCCGATGAAGTCGGCCGGGATCACGCTGGTGCCCTGGTGCAGCGCCTGGAAGAAGCTGTGCTGCACATCGGTGCCCGCCCCGCCCCACCACACCGGTACGGTGTCGCTGGCCACCGGACTGCCATCAAGCTGCACGCGCTTGCCCAGGCTCTCCATCACCAGCTGCTGCAGGTAGGCCGGCAGCAGCGCCAGGCGCTGGTCGTAAGTCATTACCGCATGCGTGGCATGGCCGAGCAGGTTGCGGTTCCAGATATCGGTCAGCGCATGCAGCACCGGCAGGTTCTGCTCCAGCGGTGAGGTCAGCGCGTGGTCGTCCATCTGCGCCGCGCCCTCGAGCAGCTGCTCGAAGCGCGTGAAGCCGATCGCCAGTGCGATCGGGAAACCGACCGCCGACCACAGCGAATAACGCCCGCCGACCCAGTCCCACATCGGCAGCACACGGCCGGCGGCGATCGAGAAGGCCTTGGCCGCACGCTCCGGGTTGGCACTGACCGCATACAGGCGCTCGCTGCCGCCCAGCCAGTCGTGCAGGATCTGCCCGTTGAGCAGGGTTTCCTGGGTGCCGAAGGTCTTGGAGATCAGGATGCCGGCGGTGGTGGCCGGGTCCAGCGTGGCGAGCGTGCGCTGCATCGCGGCGCCATCCACGTTCGACACGAAATGCACGCGGAAGCGCGCACCGGTCACCGGACGCAGCGCATCGGCCACCAGCCGCGGGCCGAGGTCCGAACCGCCGATGCCGACGCTGACGATATCGGTGATCTGGGTCGCTTCCAGTGCGGCGATCAGTTCGCCCATCTGCTGGCGCACCTGGGCCGCCGTAGCGAAGGCCTCGCCGGCCACCGGCGCGCCGCTGGCATCGCCGCGCAGCGCGGTGTGCAGGGCGGCGCGGCCCTCGGTGACGTTGACCGTTTCACCGCGGAACAGGCGCTGGAAGCCGCCGGCGACATCGCGCTCGGCAGCCAGCTGCAGCAGTGCGTCCAACGCCGCGCGGTCGTACTTCTGCCGCGCGAAATTGACGTACAACGGACCGACCCGCAACCCCAGCGATTGTGCGCGGCCCGGTTCGGCGGCGATCAACGAAGGGATGCTCGCGCCTCGCAGGCGCTGGGCATGGGAATGAAGCGGGTCGAATCCGTTGTGCTGTGTCATGCGGCCTGTGTCGGGATCGTGTCGTTGGTGTGGGAGATCTGGTTCTTGCCGTCCACATATACCAACTTCGGCTTGAAGCTGTCAGCTTCTTCTTCGCTCATGCTGGCGAAGGCGGCGATGATGATGATGTCGCCCACCTGCACGTGGCGCGCAGCGCCGCCGTTGAGCGACACCACGCCGCTGCCGGCTTCGGCGCGGATGGCATAGGTGGAGAAACGCGCACCGTTGGTCACATCCCAGATGTGCACCTGCTCGAACTCACGGATGCCGGTCGCAGCCAGCAGGTTGTCATCGATGGCGATGGAACCTTCGTAGTTCAGCTCGGAGTGAGTGACGGTGGCGCGGTGGATCTTGGTCTTCAGCAGGGACAGATGCATGGCAACGGGGAAACGGTAAAGGAAAGGGAAATTCTAGCACCCGGGGGCCGGGCGGCAGGGGGTAGCCCTGCCCTCCCCCTCCCGCGCTGCCGGCCGTTCAGCCAGAGCGCGCGGGCGGGGCTGGGGCCCGGAAACGCACAGGGCCACCCGAAGGTGGCCCTGTGCCGGTACCCGCTGGCGGACTCAGAACTCCAGGTTGTCGATCAACCGGGTGTTGCCGATCCGCGCGGCGATCAGGGCCACGCGGGTGCCGTCGTTGGCATCGGCCGGCTCGGACAGGTCCGGCAGGCGGACCACGGCATAGTCGACCTGGAAGCCGGCCGCCTGCAGCGCCGCGGCCGCTTCGGCCTCGATGAGGGTGCGGCTCTTGCCGGCGATGAAGCCTTCGCGCATGCCCAGCAGCACCTGGTGGATGGTGGTGGAGACCGGGCGCTGCTCGGCGTTGAGGTACTGGTTGCGCGAGCTCATCGCCAGCCCATCGTCTTCGCGCACGATGTCACCCCCGACGATCTGGATCGGGAAGGCCAGGTCTTCCACCATCTGGCGGATCACTGCCAGCTGCTGGTAGTCCTTCTTGCCGAAGGCGGCGACATCCGGCTGCACCTGGTTGAACAGGCGCGAGACCACGGTGCAGACGCCGTCGAAATGGCCCGGGCGGTGCGCGCCCTCGAGCAGGCCGCTGATGCCCGGCACGTTGACGCTGGCCGCCAGCTCGACGCCGAACGGGTACATCGATTCAACGGTGGGCAGCCACAGTACATCGCAGCCGGCCTGCTCCAGGCCGGTGGTGTCGGCTTCGGGCGTGCGCGGGTAGCGGGTGAAGTCTTCGTTCGGGCCGAACTGGGTGGGATTGACGAAGACGCTGGAGACCACCCGGTCGGCGTACTGCCGGGCCAGCGTGACCAGCGAGTAGTGACCTGCATGCAGGTTGCCCATGGTCGGGACCAGCGCGACGCGCAGGCCCTCGCGCTTCCAGCCGTTGACGACGGCGCGCAGACGGGACAGTTCGGTGACGGTTTCGATCATGAGGCGTAGGCGTGCTCTGCGTCGGGGAAGGAGCCGTCGCGCACGGCGTCGGCATAGGCACGGACCGCACCGGCAACCGACCCGCCTTCGGCAAGGAAATCCTTGACGAACTTGGGACGGCGATGGCCGCTGTCCAGACCGAGGAAATCATGCAGCACCAGCACCTGGCCATCGCACTGCGGGCCGGCACCGATGCCGATCGTGGGCACGCTGATGTCTGCGGTGACCTGCGCAGCGACGGGCGTCGGCACGCATTCAAGCACCACCAGGCTGGCGCCGGCGGCGACTGCGGCCTTGGCGTCATCGCGCAGCTGCTGGGCGGCGTCGCCACGGCCCTGCACGCGATACCCCCCCAGGCGCAGCACCGACTGCGGGGTCAGGCCCAGGTGCGAGCAGACCGGAATCTCGCGCTCGACCAGATGCCGGATGATGTCCAGCTTGAAGCCGGCACCCTCGATCTTGACCATCTCCGCACCGGCCTGCAGCAGGCGCAGCGAAGCATCCAGCGCGCGCTCGGGGGTGGCATCGGCGCCAAACGGCAGATCGGCCACCAGCAGCGCGCGTTGCAGGACGCGGGCGACAGCGCGGGTGTGGTAGACCATGTCGTCGGTGGTGACCGGCAGGGTCGAATCGTGCCCCTGCACCACCATGCCAAGCGAATCGCCGATCAGGATCAGGTCCACGCCGTTGGCGTCGAAGCTGCGCGCGAACCCGGCATCGTAGGCGGTCAACATCACCAGCTTCTGCCCATTGCGCTTGGCCTCGGCCAATGCGGGGACGGTCCAGGGCTTGCTGTCTGCGTGGGTACTCATGAGCTGATAACCGGTGGCGATAAGCCCCGCATTATCCTCCTATTGGAGCGATCCCGCAGGCCTGGACCCGCACCACAGCATCCCGCACGCGGCCGTGACCGGGAATGAGTGCGTCCGGCGCGATCTCGGCCAGCGGCAGCAGCGCGAACGCACGCTCATGCAGGTACGGGTGCGGTACCTGCAGCTGCGGCAGCGCGATGACGTCCTCGCCGTACAGCAGCACGTCCAGATCCAGCGCGCGCGGGCCCCAGTGCACGGCCGGGTCACGCACGCGGCCGAAGCGGCGTTCGATCTCCAGCAACGCGTCCAGAAGGTCCGGTGCCGGCAACGCGGTTTCCAGCACGGCGGCGGCATTGACGAACGCCGGCTGGTCTTCATTGCCCCAGGCCGGCGTGCTGTACAACTGCGAGCGTGCCCGCAGGGAGGTCTGCGGCAGCGCCGCCAGCGCCTGGAACGCATCGCGCAGCGTCTGCGCGGCGTCCCCGAGATTGGCGCCCAATCCGATACAGGCCAGGGTCACGGCTTACTCGCCTGCCACTCCACCGGGACGACGACGGCGGCGGCGACGCTTGCGCGGTGCACCGTCTTCGCCCTCGCCTTCGGCCTGGGCGGCGTCCAGCGCCGAATCCAGCTCGGTGCCGGACTGCAGCTGCGCTTCGCGCCAGAACGCCACATCGGCTTCGTGCTCGCTGGAAGCGACCTGGCGCAGGACCAGGAAATCGTAAGCGGCGCGGAAGCGCGGATGGGTCAACGTGCGGATCACGCGCTTGCGCTGGCGCGAGGCGAAACGGCCCTGCAGCAGCCAGATCTCCTGCATCGGCAGCGAGAAGCGGCGCGGCAGGGCGATCGTGGTCAGCTGGTGGAGGGTCACGCGGTCCGCCGCGCGGCGCTGCGCTTCTTCCAGTGCCACGCCCTGCTTCTGCAGGCTGGCCAGGGCGCGGCAGAAGGCCGGCCACAGCAGCAGCGCGAACAGGAACGACGGCGACACCGGCTCGTCATTGGCCACGCGCAGATCGGTGTTGTGCAGGCCTTCGATGACCATGCGGCGCAGCGCGCCACTGCGGTTGCTGCGCAGCGCGGCGGCGCTTTCCGGGAACATGACGTCAAGCAGACCGTAGCGCTCCAGGCCTTCGAAGCTGGCCACGCCGTGCCCGGACAGGAACAGCTTGAGCACTTCCTCGAACAGGCGTGCCGGGGCGGCCTCGGCCAACAGGTTGGCCAGGCGCGGCAGCGGTTCGGCAGTCGCCTCTTCGATCTGGAAGCCCAGCTTGGCGGCCAGGCGCACCGCGCGCAGCATGCGCACCGGGTCTTCCTGGTAGCGCTGCTCGGGATCGCCGATCAGCTTCATCAGGCGCGCCTGCACGTCTTCAAAGCCACCGGTGTAATCGCGCACCGAGAAATCCTCGATCGCGTAATACAGGGCGTTGCAGGTGAAGTCGCGGCGGATCGCGTCGTCTTCGATGCTGCCGTACACGTTGTCGCGCACGAGCATGCCGTTTTCCATCTCGCGGTCGCCGCTGCCATCGTCGATGTTGGCGCGGAAAGTGGCGACCTCGATGATCTCGCGGCCGAACACCACGTGCGCCAGGCGGAAGCGGCGGCCGATCAGCCGGCAGTTGCGGAACAACTGCTTGACCTGCTCGGGCGTCGCGTCGGTGGCGACGTCGAAATCCTTGGGGTGCCCGTTCACCAGCAGATCGCGGACGGCGCCGCCGACCAGGTAACCGGCAAACCCGGAATCACGCAGCCGGTACAGGACGCGCAGGGCGTTGGGGCTGATGTCCTTGCGGGAGATGTTGTGCTGATCGCGCGGGATCACGCGCAGGCTGAACGGTGATGTAGCAGAGGAATTGATGTTGGCGCTTCCGGTTGAGTTTTCGGGATTGCCCAATGGCATCTAGGTCCATATACTAGCGCGCTGCGCAGTTCGCGACAAAGTCTGCTCCCTTCGTCTAGAGGTTAGGACGTGGCCCTCTCAAGGCTAAAACAGGGGTTCGAGTCCCCTAGGGAGCACCAGTCGCGGTGCAGAGAGCCAAAAACCCCGCCACGGCGGGGTTTTTTGCGTTCAGGCCCCAGGCCTGCGGCGCCTGCCCTGCCCGCCCGGACCGGGAGCAAACGCCCCCGACCCGGCCCCTGCCCAGCGCGCCGGGCTGCATGAAGCGGCTCAGCCCTCCATCTGCTCCAGTTCCTTGCCCTTGGTCTCCTTGACGAAGCGCAGCACGAAGAACACCGAGATCACCGCCGCGACCGTGTAGATGCCGTAGGCGCCGGCCAGGCCGATGCTGCCCAGCAGGATCGGGAAGGACACGGTGATGGCGAAGTTGGAGGTCCACTGCGCCGCGCCAGCCACCGCCAGCCCCGAACCACGGATCTGGTTGGGGAACATCTCGCCCAGCATCACCCACATCACCGGGCCCCAGGACATGTTGAAGAAGATCACGTAGACGTTGGCCGCCACCAGCGCCAGCACGCCCATGGTGTCAGTGAGCTGAAGCTTCCCGGCGGTATCCAGCGAACCGCTGGCGAACGCGACGGTGACCAGTGCCAGCGAGACCGCCATGCCGAGCGAGCCGACCCACAACAGCGGCTTGCGGCCGATGCGGTCGATCAGGACCACGGTGATCAGGCAGGCGCCGATACTCAGTGCACCGGACAGCACGTTGATCAACAGCGCATCGTTCTCCGAGAAGCCCACGGCCTGCCACAGCACGGCGCCGTAATAGAAGACGACGTTGATGCCGACCAACTGCTGGAACACCGCCAGGCCGATGCCGATCCAGACGATCGGGCGCAGCTTGCCGGTGGCCTTGCTGATCAGGTCCGAGAAGGTCGGGCGGTGCTGGTCCTGCGCCAGCGAACCTTCGATCTCGGTGATCTTGGCCTGTGCCTCGGCCGGACCGTACAGGCGGGTCAGCACCGACAGCGCCTGGTCCCGACGCCCTTTGACCACCAGGAAGCGCGGGCTCTCCGGAATCACCAGCAGCAGGCACAGGAACAGCAGCGAGGGAATGGCCTGCATCCAGAACATCCAGCGCCATGCCGCCTGGCCCAGCCAGAGTTCCTGGGTGGAGGCCCCGGCCGCCTTGGCCAGCAGGTAGTTGCTGAGGAAAGCGCAGAACAGGCCGCTGATGATCGCGATCTGCTGCACCGTGGCCAGCCGGCCGCGGTAGCGGGCCGAGGCGACCTCGGCGATATACGCTGGCGACATCACGCTGGCCGCGCCGACGGCGAAACCGCCGATCACCCGGGCGATGATGAACACCGTGGAGCTGTGCGCCGCCCCTGCCCCCAGTGCCGAGAACAGGAACATCACCGCGGCGATGATCAGCACGCCGCGGCGGCCGAGCCGGTCGCCGAGGCGGCCAGCGAAGAAGGCACCGATCGCGCAGCCGAGCAGCATCGAGGCGACCTCGAAGCCGATCCCGGCCGAGCTGGACTGGAACGTGTCCTTCAGGCCATCGACCGTGCCGTTGATCACGCCACTGTCGAACCCGAACAGGAAGCCGCCGATGGTGGCCACGCAGCTGATCAGGACGATGAAGCCGGTGTTCTCGCCGCTGCCGGCGCGGGTACTGCTGAGCGAAGCACTGGACATGGAGATACCTGGGTCGGAAGGGGACGGCGGGTCAGCGCAACAGGTACTGATTGATCAGGTTCTCATACCTTTCCTGGTGGCCGCTGCGCTGCTGCGGCTCGCCCTGGGCCAGGGCCAGGCTGCGCAACGCGTCCAGGCTGCTGCGGCCGGCGGCGAAATCGGCCCCGGCGCCGCGCTCGAAACTGGCGTAGCGGTCCCGTCGCCAGCCCTCCAGCGGGGAGTTCTCGATCAGGGCATGCGCCACTTCCAGCCCGCGCGCGAACGCATCCATGCCGCCGATGTGCGCCTCGAACAGATCTTCCGGCGCAGACGACTCGCGGCGCACCTTGGCGTCGAAGTTGAGCCCGCCCGGGGCAAGGCCACCCTGGCGCAGCACCACCAGCATCGCCCCGACGGTGTCGTACAGATCGGTCGGGAACTGATCGGTGTCCCAGCCGTTCTGGGGGTTGCCGCGGTTGGCATCGATGCTGCCCAGCAGGCCGGCATCCGAAGCGACCTGCAGGTCATGCGCGAAGGTGTGCCCGGACAGCGTGGCGTGGTTGGCCTCGATGTTGAGCTTGAAGTCCTTGTCCAGGCCGTGCTCGCGCAGGAAACCGACCACCGTGGCGCTGTCGAAATCGTACTGGTGGTTCATCGGCTCCATCGGCTTGGGCTCGATCAGGAAGGTGCCGGTGAAGCCGATGCTGCGCCCATGGTCGCGGGCCAGCGTGAGAAAGCGCGCCATGTTGTCCTTCTCGCGCTTCATGTCGGTGTTGTACAGGCAGGCATAGCCCTCGCGGCCGCCCCAGAACACGTAGTTCTCACCGCCCAGGGCCACCGTGGCCTCCAGCGCGGCCTTGACCTGCACCGCGGCGCGGGCGACCACGGCGAAGTCCGGATTGGTCGAGGCACCGTTCATGTAGCGCGGGTGCGAGAACAGGTTGGCGGTGCCCCACAGCAGCTTGACCCCGGTCGCCTTCTGGCGCTCGCCGGCGATGCCGACCATGTGCTGCAGGTTGGCCTCGTACTCGGCGATGTCGTCGGCGTCCGGTGCCAGATCGATGTCATGGAAGCAGTAGTACGGCACGCCGAGTTTGGTGATGAACTCGAACGCGGCATCGGCCTTGGCCTCGGCACGTGCCAGCGGCGTAGTGCCGGCATCCCACGGATGGACGCGGGTACCCGGGCCGAACGGATCGTGGCCGGTCGCGCAGAAGCTGTGCCAGTACGCCACCGCGAAGCGCAGGTGCTCGGCCATGGTCTTGCCGCCCACGCGCTTGTCCGCGTCGTAGACCTTGTAGGCCAGCGGATTGTCCGAGCCACGCCCCTCGAACGGGATGCGGCCGATGCCGGGGAAGTACTCCTGCGCGCCGATGTAAACGGAGGTGCTCATTGCTCGGATCCTTGCGGTGGTGACGGGTCGGTACGCAGCAGCGGACCCACCTCGGAAAGATGGTGGAGGAAACGGCGGTACTGTTCTGCGTAGCGCGGCACAGTGCGCGGATCCGGGGTGGCCGACAGCGCGTCATCAAAGCGCACGTGTGCATCGACCGTTGCCGCGAGACTGTCGCTTCCGCCCTGCCCGCGCTGCGCGGCCCACAGCGCCTGCAGCGCCGCGCCGAACGCCGCGCCTTCGGCCTGGGTGGGCACCTTGACCGGCAGATCGAACACATCGGCGATCAGTTGCCGCCACGCCGCGCTGTTGCTGCCGCCGCCAGTGAGCAGCACAGTGTCGAAGGACAGGCCCGCGCCGGTGAAGGCGTCGTAGCCGTTGCGCAGGCTGTAGGTAGCGCCTTCCATCGCGGCGCGATAGAAATGCGCCGGCGTGGTGTTGTGCAGGTCCATGCCATGCAGGCAGGCACGCGCATTGGGCAGGTCCGGGGTGCGCTCGCCGTTGAAGTACGGCAGCATCACCAGCCCGCCTGCACCGGGATCGGTCTGCGCCATCAGCACCTCGCCACCGCCACGGGGAATGTTGAACAGCGCCGCCATCCGCTCGGTGGCGACGGTGCAGTTCATGGTGCAGATCAGCGGCAGCCAACCGCCGCTGGAGGAGCAGAACGCAGCCCAGCGCCCGTCGTCGTCAACCACCGGGTGATCGGCGTATGCGAACAGCGTGCCGGACGTGCCCAGGCTCATGGTCAGCCGCCCGGCGGCCACGTTCCCGGTGCCCAGCGCGGCCATCATGTTGTCGCCACCGCCCGTGGAGACCTGTACGTCGGCCGGCAGGTCCAGCAGTGCGGCGATCGTCGGCGCCAGCGTGAACGTGGTTTCCAGTGGGACCAGCGGTGGCAGCAATGCGAGCAGATCGCGCTGCGGGTCGATCGCCTGCAGCAGTTCGGGCGACCAGCGCCGGTGGCGCACGTCCAGCCAGCCGGTGCCGGAGGCGTCACCGTACTCGGCGTAACGCTGCCCGGTCAGCCAGAAGTTGATGTAGTCGTGCGGCAGCAGGATGCCGTCCAGTTCCGCATAGGCCTGCGCACGATGGCGGCGCGTCCACGGCAGCTTGGAAGCGGTGTAACCGGCGAGGATGGGATTGCCGGCCAGTGCGATGCACGCGGCAGCACCCCCCACCGCCGCCATGATCGGCTCGCAATCGGCTGCGGTACTGGTATCGCACCACAGCTTCACCGGCGCGATCACCTCGCCGCGTGCGTTGATCGGCACGAAACCATGCTGCTGGCCGGACACGCCGATGGCACGAATGCGGCTGCGCAGCGACGGGCTGAGTTCGGCAAAACACGCCACGATGCCGTCGATCCACCAGCGCGCGTCCTGCTCGCGGGTGCCATCGTCCTGGCTGACCAACTGCATCGGTCGCGCCGCCGTGGCCACTACCTCGCCCAGCGCCGGGTCATAGGCGAGCAGCTTCACGCTCTGGGTGCCGACATCCAGGCCCACATACAGACTCATTGCCCGCGCTCCCTGCCGCACCGGGGTAGCGCCGCCTCGCCCACTTCCGCCTGCCCCATCGCCGCTCCTGGTTGTCTACCGGTGGTCATCATCTTGGCCCGGGCATCCAAGGCGGTGCAATCGTGCAGTGCGGCATTACCACCCTCCTGCGGCCAGCGCACACCGCATTGATCGGCTGGCTGGCACACTGCAACGCCCCTGCTGTTGCGAGTACCTGCCCCATGCCCGATGCCGTTGCCGCCCCGTCCTCTGCGGTTACTGACGTTCCCCTGCTGGTCGACAGCCGTTGCACCCACGGCGAAGGCGCCCTCTGGTCGGCACAGCGGCACTGCCTGTTCTGGGTGGATATCAGTGAGCGTCGGTTGTGGCAGTACCGGCCTGCCGATGCCATGCATCGAAGCTGGCTGCTGCCTGACCGCCCCGGCTGCCTGGCCGAAGGCGACGATGGCCGCCTGCTGATCGCACTGGCCAGCTCATTGCAGCGCCTGGACATCGACCGCGACGGTGATGCCGCGGCGCCGCCGCTGGAATGGCTGGCCGACGTGCAGCCCGATGTGGCGGAGACGCGCAGCAATGACGGCCGCACCGATCGCGCCGGCAACCTGGTGTTCGGCACCATGAGCGAGGATCCTGCGCGTGCGCCGCTCGGCCGTTACTACCAGTTTTCGATGCGGCATGGCCTGCGCGAACTGAATCTGCCGCCGGTCGTCATCCCCAATGCGATCTGTTTCAGCCCGGACGGCGCCACGATGTATTTCTGCGATTCGGTGCGCCCTGCGCTATGGTACTGCGACTACGATGCCGAGCGCGCGCACTGCGGGCCGCCACGGCTGTTCGCTGCCCTGCCCGATCCGCACTGGGAGCCGGATGGGGCCATCGTCGATGCCGAAGGCGGCGTGTGGAATGCGCAGTGGCGCGCTTCGCGCGTGGTGCGTTATCGACCCGACGGGCACGTCGATCGGGTGGTCCTGCTGCCGGTGCGCAATCCGACCTGCGTTGCGCTGGGCGGGGCTGGGATGCGGCAGCTGATGATCACCAGTTCCCGGCTGGATCACACCGACGGGCAACTGGCGGCCAGCCCGCACGCCGGCGGCGTATTTGCGCTGGAGACCGGCATCGCTGGCCTGCCCGAGCGTCCTTTCCGCTGGGCCTGAGCCTTGTGCCAGCGGCATTTCGGGGTTCCAGACACGATCCGACTCCGCGCCGCGGACCAACCTGTTCTAGAATTGTCCGGCTTACTGTCGGATTCAGATCCAGCCATGCCTTTTGTCGTCACCGAAAACTGCATCAAGTGCAAACACACCGATTGCGTGGAAGTGTGCCCCGTGGATTGCTTCCATGAAGGCCCCAACTTCCTGGTGATCGACCCGGACGAGTGCATCGATTGCACCTTGTGCGAGCCTGAGTGCCCGGTCAACGCGATCTTCCCCGAAGATGACGTGCCCGCCGGCCAGGAAGTGTTCGTCGCCCTCAATGCCGAGCTGGCCCAGGCCTGGCCGGTGCTGACCGTGCGCAAGGACCCGCCCGCCGACGCCGGCGAATGGGACGGCAAACCGGACAAGCTGAAACTGCTGGAACGCTGAGCCTGCGGGTTCGGGCGGCAACGAAAAAGGGCGCCAGAGGCGCCCTTTTTCGTTTCCCGGACACGCCGTGTCCGGTCGTGCCGGCCGGCTGCGCTGCGATGCCACCCAGGTCTGACCCGGACGGCACGCGGCGCGCCGGCCCGGCCAGCGGCCGGGCCTGCCGCTGGCGCTTTTACGGCGCCAGCTTCGCCTTCAGCTCACCCAGCAGCTTGGTCGGCGCTGCGGCGGTGGCCGGCAGGCCACGCGGATCCACGGCCGACACATAGGCGCCGGCATCGACGGCCACCACGCGGACCAGGAAGTCACTGCCTTCGAAGGCCACGTCATAGGAACCCAGCAGCTGCGCCTTGCTGGCGATCTTCACGCCTTCAACAGTTTCCAGCGCGGTGCCGACCTTGGCGAACACTTCTTCCTTGGTGCCCGGCACGGTGAAGCCGGCGTTGTTGGCGGCCGCCTGGTTCGAGGCCGGGGCCGGACGCGAGGCCTGCGAGGCCAGCGAGGAGCTGGTGGCGGCGGTAGCGGCGGCCTGACCGGCCGGGACGTTCAGATCCGGCGGCACTTCCAGCGGGCGCACTTCGGGGGCCAGGGCATAGTCGCCCTTGGCACCACGCTTGAAGCAGCCGGTGGTGCCGATGAGGGTCGCGGTTGCCAGGACCGCAAAAGACAGGACGCGGAAGGCGGAAACGGATTGACGCATGGGAATCTCCTGAGTGACCACTGTGATCAGTGGTTGGATAGTGCTTCCAGCGCACCGATATCGGTGGCCAGGTGTTCGGCAGCGGCGTGGTGGGCCGCGGACAGGGGCAGCAGCGGCAGGCGCAGGCCGTCACCAATGCCGATCCGGCGCAGCAGGTCCTTCACCGGGATCGGGTTGGACTCCACGCCGCAGAATTCATGGAAGGGCTCCAGACGGGCATCCCACGATTCGGTCGCCTCGCGCTCACCGGCTGCAGCCAGGTCGCACATCCGGCGATAAGCCCCCGGCAGCGCGTTTGAGCCCACCGAGATCAGGCCATCCACGCCGGACAGGATCGAGCGTGCCGCCGTACCGTCGTCACCGCTGAGGATGGCGAAGTCCGGCGAACGCAGGGCCAGCAGCGCATGCACGCGGCCGATTTCGCCCACCGCTTCCTTGATGCCGACGATGTTCGGGTGGCTGGCCAGCTCGGCCACGGTCTCGGGCAGCATGTCGCAGCCGGTGCGGCCGGGCACGTTGTACAGGATGACCGGCAGGCCGCCCTGGTCGGCCACCGCGCGGTAATGCGCGATCAGGCCAGCCTGGGTGGGGCGCACGTACGGCGGGGTCACCACCAGCGCGTGGGTGGCGCCATTGGCGGCCGCCCGGCGGGTCTGCTCGATGGTTTTGGCCGTCCCGGACAGGCCGGTGCCGGCCAGCACCGGGATGCGCCCGGCGACGGTTTTGACCGCACTGCGCAGCAACTGGTCGTATTCGTCGTCGGACAGGGCCGCGGCTTCACCGGTCGAACCGGCCACCACCACCCCGTGAACACCACCCTCCAGTTGCAGATGCAGCAGGCGCTGCCAACCGTCGGGATCCAATGCGCCGTTCGCCTGGAAGGGCGTCGCCAGCGCGGTGATGAGACCGGAAAGGGACAAGGACATCGTGCTCGGAAGAAAGGGGGCACCGTGCCTGCGTAAACGCCGGCCAGATGTACGTTGCATGTTACTTGCGGGTCGAAAGCGCGGGCAAGTATGCTGGACTCCGGCGAACGTGCCGTCGTCCGGCCGTTCAGACTCACCTTGCATCACCCGGAACCATCTTGACCGACACCACGCCGCGGCCTGCGCCGACCGAAAACCACCTCCTGATCAACGCCTATACGACGCATCCGGAGTCCCCCCTGCTGCCTGTGACCCGGCGTATCGCCGATAGTGGCTGCAATCTGGTCGATGCCCGCCTGGCCACGGTCGGGCGCGACGTGTCCGTCACCGCCCTGGCCACCGGCTCGTGGGACTCGGTGGCCAAGCTGGAGGCGATGCTGACCCGGCTCGAGCGCGAGGAAGGCCTGAAGCTGGTGTGGTACCGCACCGGCGCCAAGCAGGCGCAGTCCAACCTGCTGCCCTACATCGTGGAAGTGATCGCCGCCGACAAGCCGGGAATCCTGTTCCAGCTGGCCGATTTCTTCGACCGCCAGGGCATCACCATCGAAAACCTGCAGAGCACGCGTTACCGCGCGATGCAGACCGGTGCGGAAATGTTCTCCGCGCAGGTCACGATCGGTGTGCCGGCCAACATGCACATCGCCGCGCTGCGCGATGATTTCCTCGAGTTCTGCGATCACCTCAACCTCGATGCGATCATGGACCCGATGAAGTTCTGATGTTTCGCGCGCTCGTCACGGGCGCGCGGGGTTTCATGCAGTTGTAGTAGATCTACCCCAGGATCCGGAAAGGAACCCATGAACGACGGCGACACCCTGGACAGCACCACCCTCGCACTGCCGCTGGCGTTGTCCGGCGGCGAGACCACCACCCTCGGCGATCTGGCCGGCCAGTGGCTGGTGCTGTACTTCTACCCCAAGGACAGCACCCCGGGCTGCACCACCGAGGGCATCGATTTCAACGCACTGCTCCCGCAGTTCACCAACGCCGGCGCCCGCGTTTTCGGCGTTTCCCGCGATTCGGTCAAATCCCACGACAACTTCTGCGCCAAGCAGGGCTTCGCCTTCCCGCTGATCAGCGATGGCGATGAAGCGCTGTGCACCGCGTTCGACGTGATCAAGCTGAAGAACATGTACGGCAAGCAGGTGCGTGGCATCGAGCGCAGCACCTTCCTCATTTCGCCGGACAGTCGTATCGTGCAGGCGTGGCGCAAGGTCAAAGTGGCCGGCCACGCAGACACCGTCCTTGAAGCCCTGAAGGCCGCGAAAACCCAGTGATGACCCCGGCACCCCCAATGGCCATCACCCTGCCCCGCAGGTCGTGATGGCTTGTCCCTGTTCTGCCACCAGGAATTGACGATGACCCGAGGCAAGCGCATCTACGTACTGGATACCAACGTGCTCATGCACGATCCGACCGCGCTGTTCAAGTTCGAGGAGCATGATGTCTACCTGCCGATGCAGGTGATCGAAGAGCTGGACAACGGCAAGAAGGGCACCACCGAGGCGAGCCGCAACGCGCGCCAGGTCAGCCGTTTCCTCAATGAGCTGGTGCAGGCCTCGGGCCTGGACAACCTGGCCGATGGCATTCCGCTGCAGCGGCCGAACGGGCTGCAGCTGCGCGGCAAGCAGAGCGTGGGCCTGCTGCGTTTCCAGACCAGCCACTTCGAGGCCGGCAAGAGCTTCGGTGCGGTGATTCCGGACAATGCCATCCTCGGGGCGATCCTGGCCCTGAAGGAGCAGGTGCCCGAGATCCCGGTGGTGTTCGTCTCCAAGGACATCAACCTGCGGATCAAGGCGGCGATCGCCGGCATCGTGTCCGAGGATTACGAAAACGACCGCGCGCTCGACGATTTCAGCCTGCTCTACACCGGTGCCACCGAGCTGCCGGAAGACTTCTGGAAGAAGCACACCGACAACCTGCGCAGCTGGAGCGACAAGGGCCGCACCAGTTACGAAATCATCGCCAGCGAAGACGAGAACTGGCATCCCAACCAGTACGCCTACCTGCCCGGCGATGATGAAGTCGAACTGCGCGTGGCCAAGGTGGACGGCGACAGGATCACGTTGTCGCTGGTCAACGATTTCCGCCACGGCAGCCATGCGGTGTGGGGCATCAGCGCGCGCAACCGCGAGCAGAACTTCGCGCTCAACGCCTTGATGGACCCGGAGATCGATTTCGTCACCCTGCTCGGCACCGCCGGCACCGGCAAGACGCTGCTCGCGCTGGCCGCCGGCCTGGCCCAGACCATGGACCAGCAGCGCTACCGCGAGATCATCATGACCCGCGCGACGGTCAGCGTCGGCGAGGATATCGGCTTCCTGCCCGGTACCGAAGAAGAAAAGATGACGCCGTGGATGGGCGCACTGACCGACAACCTGGAAGTGCTCACGCATACCCAGGAAGGCGGCGCGTGGGGGCGTGCGGCAACCAACGACCTGATCGCCAGCCGGATCAAGATCCGCTCGCTCAACTTCATGCGCGGGCGCACGTTCCTGTCGCGCTATCTGATCCTGGATGAAGCACAGAACCTCACCCCCAAGCAGATGAAGACCCTGATCACCCGTGCCGGCCCCGGCACCAAGATCGTCTGCCTGGGCAACGTGGAACAGATCGATACCCCGTACCTGACCGAGACCACCTCGGGCCTGACCTACGCGGTGGACCGCTTCAAGAACTGGCCGCACAGCGCGCACATCACGCTGCGCCGTGGCGAGCGTTCGCGCCTGGCCGATTACGCTTCGGAGGTATTGTGAGCCGTTCCCTGTCCCGTGCCGTCCTGCCGCTGGCGCTTGCTGCGCTGGCGGCCGCCTGCACGCCCGCCAATACGCGGCCGGGCGCCAGCGTCCCGACCGCGATCAAGACCGGCCAGTCCTGGGTGGTGACGCGGCCGGTCGTCGCCGCCCAGGTATTGGATACCTGCTCGCGTTCCAGCCCCGGCCGCGAGCCGGGGCGGGTCACCGGCTACTGGGCGCCCAGCCGCCAACAGGTCGAACAGCTGGAAGCCCAGCTGCCCTCGCTGGAGGCGCAGGTACCCAAGGCCGCCGATTTCGACCGCCAGTACGTCGGCATCGAAATGGACGGCCGCCAGCTGATCTATCTCAACGCCTTCCATCTGCCCGACGATGCCGATATCGACCCGGCGCGCGATGCGATCCGGGTCTGCGATGGCGGCGCACAGTTCTGGGGCGCGGTGTTCGATCCGGCCAGCGGCCGTTTCTCGGATGTGCAGTTCAACGGCCCGCCCGCGGGCCGTTGATCGTGCCGTGACCACCCCCACGCACGCCGGATGAGCATCCGGCTGCCCACCTGGGTCTGGATCGGCGCGATCGCGTTGTCGTGCGTGGCCGGCATGGTCAACGTGGTCGGCTTCCTCGGTTTCGAGCACCAGGCGGTCAGCCACATGACCGGCACCACCAGCCAGCTCGGCATGGCCCTGGCCCAGCGCGACTGGCGCGTGGTCGGACATCTGTGGGGCCTGCTGATCGCGTTCTGCGTGGGCGCCACGCTCAGCGGCGTGATCATCCAGGACAGTGGCCTGCAGCTGGGCCGCCGCTATGGCGTGGTGCTGGCACTGGAATCGCTGTTGCTGCTGATCGCGATCCCGCTGTTCAAACAGCAGCAGATCTGGGGCGCACTGGCGGCGGCGATGGCCTGCGGCCTGCAGAACGCGATGGCGACCACCTTCAGTGGGGCGGTGGTGCGCACCACCCATCTCAGCGGCATGTTCACCGACCTGGGCATCGGCCTGGGTCACCTGCTGCGCGGGCTGCCACTGCCGATCCGGCGGCTGACCCTGAGCGGCTTGATCGTCAGCGGCTTCCTGGCCGGCGGCGTGATCGGTGCCGGGTTGTTCCTGCGTTTCGGCTACGACGCGCTGCTGGCGCCCGCCCTGCTCACTGGCGGCACCGGACTGGGCTACGTGCTGTACCGGCAGTGGGCACTGCTGCGGGCGCGCTGATCGTGCGGCAGCAATACGGCGGCAAACATTGCACAATCGGGGCATGACGCCTTCCAGCCCCGTTTCCGCCCTGACCATCGCCGGCTCCGATTCCGGCGGTGGCGCAGGCATCCAGGCCGACCTGAAGGCCTTCGCCGCCCATCGCGTGCATGGCCTGTCCGCGATCGCCGCGCTGACCGCACAGAACACCCGCGGCGTCACTGCCGTGCACGTGCCGCCGCTGGACTTCCTGCAGGCGCAGATCGATGCCTGCTTCGCCGATTTCGATATCCATGCCGTGAAGCTGGGCATGCTGGCCAACGCCGAAGTGATCGCCCTGGTCGCCGACGCGCTGGAAAAGCACCGCCCGCCACAGGTGGTGCTGGATCCGGTGATGGTCGCCACCAGCGGTGCCAAACTGCTCGAGGCGAGCGCGCTGGATGCGATGCGCATGCGCCTGATTCCGCTGGCCACGCTGCTCACGCCCAACACCCCGGAAGCCGAACTGTTGCTCGGCCGCCGCATCATCACCGCAGAAGACGCCGAAGATGCCGCGGACGCGCTGCTCGAGCTGGGCGCCGGGGCGGTGCTGCTCAAGGGCGGCCATCTGAACGAAGGCAGCCGCGTGATCGATCGCTACTTCGACGGCGTGACCCGCGAAGAATTCATCCATACCCGGCTGCCGGTGGATGCGCACGGCACCGGCTGCACACTGGCTTCGGCCATCGCCGCGCAGCTGTGCCAGGGGCTCTCGTTGCCCAACGCCTGCGAAGCAGCCATCGACTACGTCGCGCGTGGCCTGCAGAGCGGTTACTACCCGGGCCGCAGCGAGGTGCTGGTGATCGACCACTTCGGCGCGGCACGCCCGGCATGATCGACGCTTCTCCCCTGCCCGTGCAGACCGGCGATGGCCATCGTTTCGAACTGCTGGCGCGCGTGCCCACCCAGCCACGCGCACGCCTGCTGTGGCTGCCGGCGCTGGGTGTGGCCGCGCGCCACTATCTGCCCTTCGCCGAGGCCCTCGCTGCACAGGGCATCGCGGTGTACCTGCATGAGTGGCGCGGCAACGGCAGCAGCAGCCTGCGCCCGTCGCGCACGCAGGATTGGGGGTATCGCGAGATCCTCGAACAGGACCTGCCGGCCAGCCTGGTACAGGTGCCCGCAGACGCTGCGGCGCCACTGATCGTCGGCGGCCACAGCCTCGGTGGTCAGCTGGCCTGCTGCTTCGCCGGGTTGCACCCGCAGCGCTTTGCGCGGGTGTGGCTGGTCGCCAGCGGTACGCCGTACTGGCGCACCTTCCCGGCCCCGCGCGGCTGGACGCTGCCGCTGGTGTACCGCTTCCTGCCCTGGCTGGCCCAGCGCCAAGGGGTCCTGCATGGCAAGAAGCTCGGCTTCGGCGGCACCGAGGCGCGCGGGTTGATCCGCGACTGGTCGCGCGTGGGCCTCAACAACCACTATGCGGCCGCTGGCATGGCGACCGATCTGGAGGCCGGGATGCGCGATCTGCGCGGCCAGGCGACAGCGGTAGTGATGGACCAGGACTGGCTGGCACCGACGGGCTCGATGCAGGGCCTGCTGGCCAAGATGCCCGGTATGCGTGCGCAGCTCCGCGTGGTCAGTGCGCAGATGCTGGGTGCGCGTGCCGATCACTTCGCCTGGATGAAAACGCCGGAAGCCGTGGTGGAGCAGCTTCTTCATTCATTTGAATGAAGACCTTCACAAAAACCGTTGACGAATGCGACGCCGATCCGCATAATTCCGCTCCTGTTGACGCGCCCGTAGCTCAGTTGGATAGAGTACCTGGCTACGAACCAGGCGGTCGGGAGTTCGAATCTCTCCGGGCGCACCATCAACAGGGTATCGATTTCGCCGTCGGTATCAGTAATGAAAATTCGATGTAAATGCGCCCGTAGCTCAGTTGGATAGAGTACCTGGCTACGAACCAGGCGGTCGGGAGTTCGAATCTCTCCGGGCGCACCATTACATCGAACGGCAAGCCTGCTTGCCTTCCCGTCGAACGTGGCAACACGCGCGGCAGGACACACAACCAGACAATGCAAATGCGCCCGTAGCTCAGTTGGATAGAGTACCTGGCTACGAACCAGGCGGTCGGGAGTTCGAATCTCTCCGGGCGCACCATTGCATCGACGAAAACAGCAGCCCTCGGTTGCTGTTTTTTTTTGCGTTGGCAACGGCCAGCGGCCGGCATCAGCGAAGATCAGCCCCGCGGCTCGACGTGCGCCTGCGCCGCCTGCATCGCCATCAGATCGGCTTCGCCCGGCACTTGCGGGGCCGGGCATTCGCCACCGGCGTGGTCGTCATGGGCCAGCCAGTCATCCACCACACTACCCAGCAGATCCACGCGCAGTGGCAGGGTGATGTGGTCTTCGCCACGCAGCTCGATGTAATGCACGCGCGGGCTGGCGGCCGCCAGGCGGCGCCCCTGCCCGACCGGCACGTGCTGATCGTCCTGGCCATGCAGCAGCAGCACGCAGGCGCGGCTGTCGGCCAGCGCGCGGGTGACATCGACACGGTCCAGATCCAGATCCAGCCGCCGGCTGGCGGCGGCGATCACCTGGTCGATGTCCTGCCCGCCATAGCGCCAACGCCCGTAGGCCGCCATGGCTTGGGCCTTCCATGCGGTGGGCTGCAGCGACATCAGGTGCGGGATCATGCTGCGGATCGCATCGCCGGCATTGGCGTAGGACTCCATCGCCACCACGCCGGTAACCTGGTCGCCGAGCTTGTCGGCGGTGAACAACGCGGTGGCCGCACCGTAGGAAACACCGAACAGGTAGAGCGGCCCGACCACCTCCCCGCGCGCCTTCAGGGCCGCGATGACATCGACCACGTCATCGGATTCGAAGGTGCCATAGCCGGATGGGCCCGCGCCGGAATGGCCATGGTTGCGCAGGTCGATGGTGACCACGCGGTAGCCGGACTGCGCCAACTGCAGCGACCACGGCAGCATCGCATCACCGTTCATCATCCAGCCGTGCAGCAGCACCACCGTGCCGCGCGGCGCCTGTGGCTGGAACGGGTGCGGCAGGTCGAGCGCCATGCCGGTGCGCAGCGGCTCGCCGTTGTCGTGCTCCTGGGCCAGGTACTGATAGTGCAGGCCGTACTGACCGGGGTCGAACGCACGCCAGAAGATCGGCACGCCCGCGCGCCCGGTCACCCGCCCATGCCGGTTGGGCACACGGTCCACCGCGTCGGCGATGCGCGGCATGTCCAGCAGCGTGGATACGCCGCCGGGCGCGATCAGGCGATCACTCAACGAGGTCGAGGCAGCGGTGGAGGTCAAGGAAGAGCAGGCAGCCAGCCACAGGCCAGCCCCGGCCAGCAGCAACAGCAGCAAGCGCTTCATGGGCAGAATCGGAGAAACCAAACGAGTCCGGCAGGGTACCGATCACGCCAGCGCCGCTCTATCGCATCCGTATGACCATCCGATGACAGCCAAGCCACGATTCAGCTTGAGCGCCGTGATCACCGGGACCGCAGCGCGGCCCCTTCTACCCTGGCCTGCGATCAGCCCAGCCAGCCTTCCATGGTGGGCCACCAGCCCGCCAGCACCTCCGGGCGCTGCATGCGCTCCCGCCACCAGGTCAGCGCGGCTCCCTCCTCGCCGGTGCGCCAGGCCAGCCAGAACGTCTCCTCCGGCTTGGGTTCCTCGACCTCTTTGATCACCAGCCGGCCGTCCCGCACTGCCTGCTGCACATACGGCTCGGGCAGGAAACCGAAGCCGAGCCCGGCGCACTGCAGGCGGAACTTGCTGACCATGTCCGGCACGGTGACCGTCTCCTGCCCCATCAGCAGGCCCACCGTACGCGGCAGCAGCCGCCGTGCCGAATCGGCCACGGCGATCGCGCAGTGGGTGGCCAGCTGCTCACGGCCCAACGGTTCGGGCGCGGCCGCCAATGGATGTGAGGGCGACACGGCGAACACGAAACGCACCACGCCCATCGGCTCGACCACATAGCCGCCGCCACTGGGTCCCTCGCCCGCCGCACCCACCAGCAGGTCCGCACGCCGGTCCAGCAGCGCTTCCCAGGTACCCGAGAGCGATTCAGTGATCAGCCGCATCCGGGTCTGTTCGGCCACCGCATTGAAGGCCCGCACGTCCTCGGCCAGCAACGCCGGCACGAACATCGAATCGACCGCCACGGTCAGCTCGGCTTCCCAGCCGGAGGCCACCCGCCGCACCCGCATCTCCAGTTCACGGGCCGCCCGCAGCAGATGACGGCCCTCTTCCAGCAGCGCCTCCCCGGCCGGGGTCAGGTGCGCGCGCGGGCCGACCCGGTCGAACAACTGCACGCCCAGGTCCTCTTCCAGCTTGGCGACCGTGTAGGAGATGGTCGAGGGCACCTTGTGCAGGGCCTTGCCGGCCGCGGCGAATGAGCCGCGGCGGTCGATGGCGTCCAGGATCTGCAGGGCGTCGAGACTGAGCTTGAGCATTCGATTTTTTCGATGATGGCTTGCAAAACTATCCGTTTTTCAAGGCGCCGGAGCAAGCGGATACTGGCGCCAACAGGAAAGGGGCCGTCAGCGACCGCCCCGGACCGCCATCGAAACCATCGAACACCGAGGAGATTCCCATGCTGCAGATCCGCAAGAGCAACACCCGTGGCAAGGCCGACCATGGCTGGCTGAACTCCATGCACACCTTCTCCTTCGCCAACTACTACGATCCGCGCTATGTCAGCTTCGGCCCGCTGCGGGTGATCAACGAAGACCGCGTCCAGGGCGGCCAGGGCTTTGGCACGCACAGCCACAGCAACATGGAGATCGTCTCCTACGTGCTCGGCGGCGCGCTGGAGCACAAGGACTCGATGGGCACCGGCTCGGTGCTGCGCTACGGCGATGTGCAGCGCATGAGCGCCGGCAGCGGCGTCAGCCACAGCGAGTTCAACCACTCGGCCAGTGAGCCGGTGCACTTCCTGCAGATCTGGCTGTTCCCCGATCAGGAGAACATCACCCCCAGCTACCAGGAGACCCACTTCGCCCCGGAGACCAAGCGCGGCCAGTTGCGCCTGATCGCCTCGCGCGATGGGCGTGACGGCTCCCTGCTGATCCACCAGGACGCCAACCTCTACGCCACGATCCTGGATGGCGACGACCTCGTCCACCTGCCGCTGGCCCCACGCCGCGGCGCCTACGTCCAGGTCGCCCGGGGGCAGCTGCAGGTCAACGGCATCACCCTGGAGAGCGGCGATGCGCTGCAGGTCAGCGACGAGGCGCAGCTGACGCTGGAGAACGCCAATGATGCGGAAGTCATCGTGTTCGACGTCGCGCTGTAATCACCCGGCGCGGAAACGCAGACACCCCGGTTGCCCGGGGTGTCGTTCGTGGCGTGGATCAGTCGTTGCGTTGATGAGTCGTTGCGTGGATCAGAACTTGTAGTTCAGCGTCAGCCGCACGTTGCGCGGCTCACCCCAGGTGTAGGTGCTGTACCAGCTGAAGATCGTGTAGTAGTGCTTGTCCAGCAGGTTGTTGACGTTGAGCGTCGCCGAAAGCTGGTCGTTGAACTGGTAACGGGCCATGGCATCGAGCAGCCAGTAGGGCTCGGTGCGATGGACCTGGCTTCCGCCGGTGGCCGGGTTGGTGATGGTGCCGAAGGTGCTGCCCTGCCAGCGCGCGCCACCGCCGAGGCTCCAGCCATCGGCCGCGCCGGTGAGCCGGTAGCTGGTGTGCACGCTGAACTGGTCTTCCGGCTCCAGCGTGGAGACCTTGGTGGACTGCTGGCGCGCGATCTTGTGCGCGTAGCCGCCCTGCACCTGCCAGCCCGGCGCAAGTTGACCGGACACTTCCAGCTCATACCCCTTGGTGCGCACGCCCATCAGGCCTTCATAGGCAATTCCGCCACTCGGCGTCCTGCCGCCGGTCGGTTGCGCATAGTTGTCCTGCTCCAGCTGGAACACCGCCGCGCTGGCGTTGAGGCGGCCATCGTAGAATTCCGCCTTCAGACCGGCTTCGTAGCTGCGCCCTTCCAGCGGGTCCAGCACCCGTCCCTGCTCGTCCTGGTTGCCCTGCGGTTTGAAGATGGTGCTGTAGCTGGCGAACACGGAGAAATTGCGGTTCAGGTCGTACACCAGGCCGGCATACGGGACGACCACGCCGCTCTCGTCGGTATCCGGAGATTTATAGTTGGCGATGCGGCTGCCGACGATCAGCTTCAGCGGATCGGCCAGGTCGAAACGGCCCACCACATAAGCGCCGCTTTCGCGGGTGACCTGGTTGTCACCGTAGCCCCACTGCCAGTCCGGCTCGGGCACATCACCGGTCCAGGCGTAATAGTCGGCGACATCGCTGACATAGCCCGGCTGCGGCGAGTAGCCGTTGTTGACCCAGCGCTTGCGCGACACGCTGCCACCAACGACCAGTTCGTGCTGGCGGCCGAACCATTCGAACTTGCCACTGACGTACAGATCGGCCGCGTTGCTGGTGGTCTTGCCGATGTACTGGCCCAGCCACATGCTCACGCCCTCACCGGTGACCGGATCGGGATTGCCGCCGGCCGCGGCGCCCAGCGAGGCGTCATAGCCGTTGACCTGGTGATTGAGCTGCAGCTTGGCGACCCAGTCATTGCCGAAGGTGTGCTCCAGCGTGGCGAAGCCGGTGCGGGCGTACTGGCCCCAGCGGCTCCAGCGCGCGCCGTTGTTGAACGAGCGCGGCATGTCGTTGAAGTTGCCTGCACTGTCCAGCAGCGGAATACCGCCCCAGCTGGAGCCTTCCGGGTCGCTGTCCTGATAATCGGCACCGACGGTCAGCAGCGTGCTCTCGCCGAGGTCGGCTTCGAGGATGCCGTAGAACACCTCATTGCTGCGCTGGTAATGGTCGACATTGGAATGCTTGTCCTGGTAGGCGCCCACGACGCGGCCGCGCACGCGCCCGCTCTCGGTGAGTGGCCCACCGACATCGACTTCGGCGCGATAGCTGTCCCACGAACCGACACCCAGCGTGGCACTGCCGGCCAGCTCGCGGGTGGGCTTCTTGCGCACCAGGTTGATGGTCGCGCCCGGGTCGCCCATGCCGGTCAGCAGGCCGGTGGCGCCCTTGAGCACTTCGATGCGGTCATAGATGGCCATGTCGCTGAGCGTGTTGCCCGCCGAGTAGGCCGAATCACGTGCCATCGGGATGCCGTCGTACTGGAAATTCTGCACCGCAAAGCCGCGCGCGTAGTACTCGGTGCGCTCGCTGTCGTAGGTGACGATGCTCACGCCGGGCGTGACCTTCATGACGTCATCGATGCCATTGAGGCCGAAGTCGTTCATTTCCTGCCGCGTGATCACACTGATCGACTGCGGCGTCTGGCGCGGGCTGAGCACCAGGCGGGTGGCCGTGGCAATGGTGCCGGGCGTATACGAATCGCTGCCCTCGGTCACGGTGCCAAGCTGGTTGGCGGTGACCTGCACGGTCTGCAGGGTCTGCGCACCGTCCTTGGCAGGTGCGTCCCCTGCCGGCGCCTCTTCGGCGTGCAACGCAGAGGCGGACAGGGCAAGGCCCAGCACGCAGGCCATGGCCTGCATCAGCGGGGAGATCGAGGGAACAGCAGGGCGGCGACCCGAATGGATCGGGGCAACACGGAACGGAACGACGGACACGGCAATGCCTCCAGGCAGGAAGGAACTCCTCTGGCGGCGGCTGGAGGGAAGGAATGGGCGGCATGATGCCGTATCCGGGTCTATCGCGAAAGACTATGGCGGAAATGACACCGGGCGGGCCGCCCTTAAAGCAGGCGACGGCCCCTCTACAGGCGCGGCGCCTACCAGGCCTCAGGGGGTGTCGATCACCTCAAGCCATCCCCTGGTCCGGGAGCCGGCTCAGCCGCGCGGCACCGGCGCATCCGAGGCGATCAGCTTTTCCTGCTTCAGCTCCGCCCAGAACGCCGCGGGCACCGCCACGGACAGGGAGGCGACATTGGCCAACACCTGTTCCGGCGTGCGCGCGCCCGGAATGACCGCCGAGACCACCTCCGGTGCATCGGCGAACTGCAGGGCGGCCGTGCGCATATCCACCCCGTGGCGATCACAGATGGCCTGCACCCTGGCGCGCTTTTCCGGCGCCCACGACGGCACCTTGCCGTCGTACAGATACCGGTCGCGCCCGGCCAGATAGCCGGCCAGCAGCGGCGAACCCACCACCACGGAGGCACCGTGCGCAGCGATCTTCGGGAAGGTGTCATGCAGGGCCTGCTCGTGATCCAGCAGCGAGTACTGGCAGGCGAGCAGGAAGATGTCCGGGTCTGCCTCGGCCACCGCGCGCAGCGCCGGCTCAGGGCGGTTGACGCCGAAGCCCCAGGCCTTGATCAGCCCCTCCTCGCGCATGCGCGTCAACGCGGGCATCGCGCCCTTGGCGGCTTCGGCGAAGCGCTGCTCCCACGGCATGCCGAGGTCTTTCTCGTTGTCCGGCGAGAGATCATGGATGAAGACCACATCCAACTGCGACACACCCAGGCGGTTGAGGCTGTCCTCCACCGAGCGCCGTGTGCCGTCGGCGGAGTAATCGTAACGGTAGTGGAACGGCGACGGGTCCTTCCACATCACCTCCTGCAGCTCACCGGCGGTCGCGGTCAGCAGGCGGCCGACCTTGGTCGACAGCGTGTACTCGCGCGCCGGATGGTTGTGCAGATGATGGCCGTAGCGGCGCTCGCTCAGGCCGAGCCCGTACCAGGGTGATGTATCGAAATAACGTACACCGGCCGCATACGCCGCAGCGAGGGTGGCCTCGCTCTGCGCATCGGTCGCGGCCGCAAACCCGTTACCGATCGCGACACCGCCCAGGCCCAGGCGGGTCTGCGGACGGTAACGCCCGCCCTGTTGCGCCGGATTGCCCGGCAAGGGCCTTGCCGATGCCTGCCCACGCGTGGGCAGGACGCTGCCCGGGCCGGCCGACTGGGCCATCAACGGGGCAGCGGCGAAAGCAGCGGTGCCGGCGGCGGCAACGGAGAGGAAGTGGCGACGTGCGTTCACGGCGACTCCTGTTTCTGCGGGGGAAGCGGGCACCTTGGCAGAGCGGCAGTGCAGAGCATGCCTGTGCCGCGTCAAGGCAGCGGCAACATTGCGATGCCGGTGCGCACGCGGGACCTCAGCCCTGACGCGCGCCTGCCGCAAGAAGCAGGGTCTCGATCTCGCGGTAGCCGCGCTGGCGTGCATGCTGCAGCGGCGTGATGCCGTCACCGTCGGCGAGGTCCACATCCGCCTTCGCGGCAATCAGCTGACGGACGATCTCGACATGCCGTGGGCCGCCATCGGCGAGGATGATCGCCTCCAGCAGCGCGGTCCACTGCAGGTTGTTGACATGATCCACATCGACGCCGGCGGCGATCAGCGTCGCCACCGTCTCCACGTGCCCGCGTTCGGCCGCCGGAATGAGTGCAGTGCCCCCGTACCGGTTGGTGCTCTTCAGGTCCGCACCGGCCGCCAGGGTCGCGCGCAGGATCTCGAGATGCCCGCGGGCACCGGCGTAGAGGTAGGGACTGTCCTGGATCGCATCCTTGGCATTGACGTCGGCACCAGCCTGAATCAGCGCAAGTGCGGCCTCCACGTGATTGCGGTGGGTCGCGACCAGCAACGGTGTCGCTTGGGCGGCATCGCGTGCATCCACTTCGGCGCCCTGCCCCAGCAGCGTGCGCACCGCAGTGGCATCGCCCTTCTCCGCTGCCCGATGCAGCCGCTCTTCCAGCGAAGCGGCACTGGCCGGCATGACCATGCCCATCAGCAGGCTCATGACCACCCAGCCGCGTAGCGACCTCCGTCCCATCGACATTTTCCTGCTCCTTCCACGGGGGCGCCCGGTGGGCGCCGCTGGAGAACGACCGTAGCCGAGCCGCCGCGCCGGCACCAATGAAGATTGGGGATCGACTGCATTCGCCATCCGAATGCGTCGGCCGACGCGCGTTCCGCCGGTTTCATGCGACGCTGCGCGCGACATTGGACACGAAGGCACATCGCCATGCTGCATCACATTTCCCTGGGCGTGCGCGATCTCGCCCATGCCGCCGCCTTCCATGACGCCGCGCTCGGCGCGCTGGGCATGCGCCGCGTCTTCGAGGACGACGAGGCCATCGGCTATGGGTATGCCGACGATGAGGATCTGTTGTGCCTGAAACTGCGGGCCGACGCCTCCCCGCCTGGCGCTGGCTTCCATCTGGCGTTCGGTGCACCCTCGCGCCACGCCGTGGATGCGTTTCATCGCGATGCGCTGTCGGTCGGCGGCACCTGCAACGGGGCGCCGGGGCTGCGCGAGGATTATGGCGATCACTATTACGCCGCCTTCCTGATCGATCCGGATGGGCATCGGATCGAGGCGGTCTGCAAATCGGTCGCCTGAGCCGGATCGCATAAAGAAAAAGGCCTCCGTACTCGCGTACGAAGGCCTTTTCTACAACTGGCGGAGCGGGAGGGATTCGAACCCTCGATAGAGTTTTAAGCCCTATACTCCCTTAGCAGGGGAGCCCCTTCAGCCACTCGGGCACCGCTCCAGTGTTCTGGTCCGCCGCTGCGATGAATCATCTCAGCGGGGGCGCGAATAATAACGTTTTCCGCGCCCTCAGGTAAAGCCTTAATCCGAAGAATTTTCACTTCCGGATGCATTCGGCTCATCGCCGCGCTGGATCCGCTGATAAATCTCTTCGCGGTGCACGGCCACGTCCTTCGGAGCGGTGATACCGATACGCACCTGGTTGCCCTTGACGCCGAGCACGGTCACGCTGACCGAGTCACCGATCATCAGGGTTTCGCCTACACGGCGAGTCAGGATCAACATTTGTTCAAGTCTCCAGGGGAACCGGTGGTGGCATTTCCCCACCGGCTTGGCGCCCCGGCAAGAGCGCCCCACGACAACGGGAAAAGATTCGCCATAGTACCGTCAGGCCTCCCGACCCATCAAGGAGCAGGAGGCTTCAGGCTGTTCAGATACGGGGGGTGACCCAGTCGACGACGGCGGCCAGTGCAGAAGCAAGGGCGGGCCCGTCCTCACCACCACCCTGGGCGAGATCCGGGCGGCCGCCGCCCTTGCCCCCGATCTGACTGGCGATATGGGCCAACAGTTCCCCGGCCTTGACCTTGCCCATTGCGCTGCCGTTCACGCCCGCGACCAGGGCCGCCTTGCCGTCCTGGGTGCCGGCCAGCACGATCACCGCATCGCCGAGCTGCTGCTTGAGGCGGTCGATGGCATCGCGCAGGGCCTTGGCATCGAAGCCTTCCAGACGCGCGGCCAGGATCTTGATGCCGTTGACCTCCACTGCGCCGGCGCCGAGATCGGCCGTCGCACCGGCGGCCTGCTTGGCCTTGAGCGCCTCGAGCTCGCGCTCCAGCTTCTTCTGGCGCTCGCCGAGCTGGCGGATCTTGTCTACCACATCGCCGGCGTTGCCGCCGAGCAGTGCGGCCGCTTCACTCAGCTGGGCTTCTTCATGGGCCACGTAATCCAGGGCGCCCTGCCCGGTCACCGCTTCGATACGGCGCACGCCCGAGGACACACCGCCTTCGGAGGTGATCTTGAACAGACCGATGTCGCCGGTGCGCGAGACATGCGTACCGCCACACAGTTCGGTGGAGTAATCGCCCATCTTCAGCACGCGCACGTGCTCGCCGTACTTCTCGCCGAACAGCGCCATCGCACCGAACTCGAGCGCTTCCTGCATGCCCATGTTGTGGACTTCGGCCGCGTTGTTGGCGCGCACCTGCTCGTTGACCTTGCGCTCGATGATCGCCAGGTCTTCGGCGCTGATCGGCGCGAAGTGCGAGAAGTCGAAACGCAGGCGATCGGGGGCGACCAGCGAGCCCTTCTGCTGCACGTGGGTGCCCAGCACTTCGCGCAGGGCGGCATGCAGCAGGTGGGTGGCCGAGTGGTTGAGGATGGTGGCGCCGCGGCGCTGGCCATCGACCTGGCCGGACAGCACATCGCCGACCTTCAGGCTGCCCTGGGTGAGCTTGCCCACGTGCCCATGGAACTGGCCCGCGAACTTCTGGGTGTCGCTGACGTCCACCTGCACGCCGGCGCCGGACAGGGTGCCGTTGTCACCGACCTGGCCGCCGGACTCGGCGTAGAACGGGGTCTGGTTGGTCAGCACGATGACGTCATCACCGGCCTGGGCGCTCTCCACCGGCCGGCCGTCCTTGAGGATGGCGACCACGGTGAGGTCCTCGGCCTGCAGGCGGTCATACCCGAGGAAGACGGTCGGCTTGAGCGTGGCGACCAGATCGGCCGACAGGGTCACGCCACCACCGAACTTGCCGGCCGCGCGCGCGGTCTCGCGCTGGGTGTCCATTGCGGCGTTGAAGCCCTCGATGTCCACGGTCAGGTCACGCTCGCGCGCGATGTCCTGGGTGAGATCGAGCGGGAAGCCGTAGGTGTCGTACAGGCGGAACGCATCCACGCCGGGGATCACGCCGTTGCTGACCTTGGCCGCGACGTCGTCGAAAATCTTCATGCCCGAATCCAGCGTTTCAGCAAAACGCTCTTCCTCGGCCTGCAGGGCGCGCACGACGGTGTCGACCTGGGCCGGCAGTTCGGGATAGGCCACGCCCATCTGCTCGACCAGGGTCGGCACCAGCTTGCTGAAGAACGGCTGGCGCACGCCGAGCATCCAGCCATGGCGCAGGGCGCGGCGGATGATCCGGCGCAGCACGTAGCCGCGGCCTTCGTTGGACGGCAGCACGCCATCGACGATCAGGAAGGAGCAGGCGCGGATGTGATCGGCGATCACGCGCAGCGACTTGTTCTCCAGATCTGCCATGCCGGTCAGTTCGCTGGCCTTGCGGATCAGCGCCTGGAACAGGTCGATTTCATAATTGGTGTGGACGTGCTGCAGGATCGCCGCCAGGCGCTCCAGGCCCATGCCGGTATCCACGCACGGGGCCGGCAGCGGCACCAGGGTGCCGTCGGGCTGGCGGTCGAACTGCATGAAGACCAGGTTCCAGATCTCGATGAAGCGGTCACCGTCTTCATCCGGCGAACCCGGGGGGCCACCGGCGATATGGTCGCCATGGTCATAGAAGATTTCGGTACACGGGCCGCACGGGCCGGTCTCTGCCATCTGCCAGAAGTTGTCCGAGGCAAACGGCGCCCCCTTGTTGTCGCCGATGCGCACGATCCGGTCTTCCGGGATGCCGACCATGTCGCGCCACAGCGCGTAGGCCTCGTCATCGGTCTGGTAGACGGTGACCAGCAGGCGCTCGGCCGGCAGCTTCCAGACCTGGGTCAGCAGCTCCCAGGCCCAGGCGATGGCGTCCTTCTTGAAGTAGTCGCCGAACGACCAGTTGCCCAGCATCTCGAAGAAGGTGTGGTGGCGCGCGGTGTAGCCGACCTGGTCCAGATCGTTGTGCTTGCCACCGGCGCGCAGGCAGCGCTGGACGTCGGCCGCGCGCACGTAGCTGCGCTTCTCGGCGCCAAGGAACACGTCCTTGAACTGCACCATGCCGGAGTTGGTGAACAGCAGGGTCGGATCATTGCCCGGCACCAGTGGCGCCGACGGCACGATCGTGTGGCCTTTGCCCTTGAAGAACTCAAGGAAATCGCTGCGGATCTGGGAGGTAGTGAATTTGACGGATGCGTTCATGGGGGGCTGGCTTTGTGCGGGCCGGTCAGTCCCTGGCACGCAGCCCCAATGGCCGGGTGTCAACTGCAGGACCGCCGAAACCACAAAGGGTATCAGGCCCGGGCCGCTCAGTCCTCAGGGTCGTAACGGGTGGCCAGGCGGATGCTGTCGCCGGGGAACCCGCGGCGGGCCAGAAGATCGGCGGCTTTGCGCCGCTGCGGCAGTTCCTGCGGGCCGGCGTCGCCAAAACGGCGGCAGACCAGGTCGCGGGCGTTCTCGGTCCAATCGCCTTCGAAGGTCTCCATGGCCGCCGCGATCTGATCGCTGTCCAGGCCATGCGTGCCCAGTTCGGCGCGGATGTGGATCGGGCCATAGCCGGTGTTGGCCCGGATCCGGACCAGATTCTCGGCAAAGCGGGTGTCGTCCTGCCAGCCGGCCTCGGCCAGCTTGCTGACCGCGGCTTCGGCGGCCTCGTTCTCGATGCCGCGGGCCTGCAGTTTGCGGGTCAGCTCTTTACGTGAATGCTCGCGGCGCACCAGCAGCCCCAACGCCCGCTGGACCGGCGTCTGTTCCTGGACACGGCGCTTGCGCCGGGGTGCGGGGGGATCGGAGTCTTGCATGGCGGACCTTCATTACAGTGCGCCATCCTTGGCGCCATCCCGTCGGGGATTCTTGAAACTGCAGGACAGGGCGAGCGTCACTGACGGCGCTGCCCTGCCCCGCAGGAAACTCACTCGGCGTCGTCGTCGGCCTCGTCGCCGCCTTCACGCACCGCTTCTTCCGGCTGGAACTTCTCGCGCAGCTCGGCTTCCAGGCGCTGGGCAATCTGCGGGTTGTCGCGCAGGTAACCGCGGGCGTTGTCCTTGCCCTGGCCGATGCGCTCTTCGCCGTAGCTGTACCAGGCGCCGGCCTTCTCGACCAGCTTGGCTTCCACGCCCATGTCGATAAGTTCGCCTTCGCGGCTGATGCCTTCGCCGTACAGGATCTCGGTGACCACCTGCTTGAACGGCGGGGCCAGCTTGTTCTTGACCACCTTGATCTTGGTCTGGTTGCCGATGATCTCATCGCCCTTCTTGATCGCGCCGATACGGCGGATGTCCAGGCGGACCGAGGCGTAGAACTTCAGCGCGTTGCCGCCGGTGGTCACTTCCGGGCTCTGGCCCGGCATCATCACGCCGATCTTGTGGCGCAGCTGGTTGATGAAGACCACCAGGGTGTTGGAGCGCTTGATGTTGCCGGTCAGCTTGCGCAGCGCCTGGCTCATCAGACGGGCCTGCAGGCCCGGCAGCTGGTCGCCCATTTCGCCTTCGATTTCAGCCTTCGGGGTCAGCGCGGCAACCGAGTCGACCACCACGATGTCCACCGAGCTCGAGCGCACCAGCATGTCGGCGATTTCCAGCGCCTGCTCACCGGTATCGGGCTGGGACAGCAGCAGGTCGTCCACGTTGACGCCCAGCTTGGCGGCGTAGATCGGGTCCAGCGCGTGCTCGGCATCGATGAAGGCGGCGGTACCGCCCTTCTTCTGGCATTCGGCGATCGCCTGCAGGGTCAGGGTGGTCTTGCCCGAGGATTCCGGGCCGTAGATCTCCACGACGCGGCCCTTGGGCAGACCACCGATACCGAGCGCGATATCCAGCATCAGCGAACCGGTGGGGATGACCTCGACCGCCTCGACGACACGGTCGCCCATGCGCATCACGGCGCCCTTGCCGAACTGCTTTTCGATCTGGCTCAGCGCGGCGGTGAGGGCGCGCTTTTTGTTTTCGTCCATCGGAGTGGTCCTTGCAGAGGTCGTATCGGTGGAGGTGCTGTCTTTGGAAGTCTTCTTGGCCATGGGTTCACTTTAAGGCTGGCGTATCGCACGGGCTGAGATTCTGCCCGGCGTTCGGAAAAAAATTATCGGACATCCGTACCAACCTCAGCAAAACCAGAGATGTGCCACAAAAGACCGCGCGTGATTCAGGGGAAACAGGGTCAGCGGTTGGGCCGCAGCAACCCGCAATAGAGGCCTTCGATCGCAAAGTCCTGGTCCGGCAGCACTTCGATCGGCTTGTAATCGGGGTTGCGCGGCAGCAGGCGGATCCGGTCCTTGCCCATCTTCAGCAGCTTGACCGTGATCTCGTCATCGATGCGGGCGACCACGATCTGGCCGGAGCGCGCATCGCGGGTGCGGTGCACGCCGATCAGGTCGCCGTCGAAGATGCCTTCGTCGATCATCGAGTCACCCTGCACTTTCAACAGGTAGTCCGGCGCGGGCGAGAAGAACACCCGGTCCAGGACCACGAAGTCATCCGAGCCGATATCCGCGCCGATCGGCAGACCGGCCGCGACCCGGCCCAGCACCGGCAGGCGCAGGACATGATCCGGCAGCGCCGAGGCGGGCAGCGATTCGGGCAGGCCGTTCTGCAGCGCCGGCGCCTGGACCAGCCGGATGCCGCGGGCCTGGCCCGGGATGCGACGGATCGCCCCGGCCTGCTCCAGCGCTTCCAGATGGTACTGGGCGGCGCGGACGCCCTTGAAGCCGAACGCACGGGCGATTTCGGTCTGCGACGGCGGTGCGCCATCGGTCTCTATACGCTCGGCGATCAACTGCAGGATCGCCTGCTGGGTATCGGTCAGGTCCATGGTTAGTAGTATTACTACTAACGATGCGGGCACGCAAGTGCCCGCAGAGGAACAGCCATTACAAGAAGAATGGTCCGGCCCCAGCCGAAGCCGCCAGCAACGCCTGTAGCCACCGACCGTTGGTCGGTGACCGCGCGCAGCGCGGCAATGCCTGACGGCGGCGCGGTCGCGTGTCGCTTGCGACCATCCCTCGGGCGTTGAGCGTCTGCAATCCCCTGGATCTGGCGTACCCGGCGCCGGACGGGGGAGCAGCCATGCATGGCGCGGCGCGAACCGGGGCAAGCGATGACCGGGCCTGCCAGGCAGGAGCAGCCGACCAACGGTCGGCTCTACGCGCAACGCGCCGCGTAGGCGGCACGTTGCGGGGATCCTTCGGATCCCAGCGGCAGGAACCCTATGGGTTCTTGCCGCTGCGCCAGATCGAAAACAGGATCCACACGCCACAGAACCCGGCGCCGATGAAGCCGGCCACGCCCAGCGCGAGCAGCCAACGGCTGGAGACCCCGCCGACGCTGTGCATGACGATGGAGGAGCCGATGATCAGCGCGGCGGTCACGATGCCCATCACCAGCCGGTTGGCGGCACGGTTGACCTGGTCGCCGAAGCCCTGCAGCGCGGTGGTTTCGACCTTGAGCTGGAGCCGCCCGCGGCGCGCCATCTGCAGCAGGCGGCGCACGTCGCGCGGCAGGTCGCCGACCAGGTCCATCACCCCGACCAGGCTGCGCTTGCCACGCTTGAGCATGGCACCGGGCGAGTAACGCTGCCACATCACCCGCTCCAGATACGGGCGCGCGGCACTGGCCATGTCGAACTGCGGATCCAGCTGGCGGCCCATCCCTTCCAGCGTCAGGAAGGTCTTGATCATCAGGGCCAGATCGGCCGGCAGGGTCAGCGCGTACTGGCGCAGCAGCTGGGTGATGTTGCCCAGCATCAGGCCCATGTGCAGGTCTTTGAGCGGCACGCCGCGATACTGGTCGACGAAGGTGCTGATGTCCTGCTGCAACCGCGATTCATCGACCTCCACGCCACCGGCCCAGTCCAGCAGGATGTCGGCCACCTGCTCCGGTTCCTGCGTCACCAGGCCATGCAGGAGCTGGGCGACCTGGAAGCGGCGTTGCTCGGAGATCGCGCCCACCATGCCGAAATCGATCACGCCGATGCGGCCGTCACGCAGGTAGATGATGTTGCCCGGGTGCGGATCGGCGTGGAAACACCCATCCTCCAGCACCATCTTCAGCACGATGCGCGCGCCGGTACGGGCCAGCTGCACGCGGTCCAGGCCCGCCGCATCGACACCGGCCAGATCGCGGCCGGGAATGCCATCCACGAAGTCCTGCACGTTGAGACTCTCGCACGTCCACTGCCAGTGCACGTTGGGAATCAGGATGTCGTCGCGGCCCTGGAAGTTGCGCGCGATACGTTCGGCATTGCGGCATTCGGCGGCGAAATCCAGCTCGCGGCGCAATGACACCTGGAACTGCTGGACCACCTCGGCCGGGCGATACCGCTGCAGATCCGGCAGCCGCGCTTCGACGATCTCGGCCAACCGCGCCAGCAGACGCAGGTCGGCTTCGATGACCTCGCGGATCCCGGGGCGACGGATCTTCAACACCACGGCGGTGCCGTCATGCAGGGTCGCACGGTGTGCCTGCGCCAGCGAGGCCGCCGCCATCGGGGTTTCGTCCAGCCACGCGAAGACCTCGGTGGCCGGTGCACCCAGATCGCGCTCCAGCTGATCGCGCACCTGCGCATATGGCAGCGCGGGCACGGCATTCTGCAGTTCGGAAAATTCCGCGATCCAGTCCGGCGGGAACAGATCCACGCGGGTGGCCAGCACCTGGCCGAGTTTGACGAAGGTGGGGCCGAGGTCTTCCATCGCGCGGCGCACGCGCACCGGCGCGGTCATCCGCAGCATCTGCTGGGTGTCGTTCCAGTGCAGCAGGCGGCCGGCGCGCTCGAGCACATCGGCCAGGCCGATGCGGCGCACGAGGTCGCCGAAGCCATAGCGGATCAGGACCGACGCGATTTCCTGCAATCGCCCCAGGTCACGCACGGTACCCAGCGTTTCCCACATCGGCCCACTCTCCTGTCAGCACACCCGGTCAGGATGTCACAACAGCGGGAAGATTCCCGTCAGCGCCTGCTGGACGGTCTGCCGCCGTATGGCTTCGCGGTCGCCGTCGAACTGGAACAGCTGCGCACGCGCGTAGCCACCCCGGCCCTTCCAGCCGATCCAGACGCTGCCGACCGGCTTGTCCTCGCTGCCGCCGCCCGGGCCGGCAATGCCGGTCACCGCCACAGCGATTCCGGCGCCGGAATTGATCAGCGCGCCGGAGACCATTTCCAGCACGGTCTCGCGGCTGACCGCACCGAACTGTTCCAGCGTCTGCGCGCGCACGCCGAGCAGGCGTTGTTTGGCTTCGTAGCTGTAGACCACCATGCCGCAATCGAAGAACGCCGAGGAGCCCGCGATATCGGTCATCGCCTTGGCGATCCAGCCGCCACTGCAGCTCTCGGCGGTCACCAGCTGCAGCGAGGCCTGCTGGAGGCGCTGGCCCACGTCACTGGCGAGGGCGCCCAGCTCGGCGTCGGAAGGAACGGTCATGGGGAATCCTGGATCAACGGGGGACGAACGCCCCCTGTTTTAGCCGAAATCGCGCGTGGTGTCGTGTGTCGCCGGGCGCGACGGAAGTTCGCACGCGCCCAGGATCCTGCGAGCCGGCCAGCGGCCGGCACGCCGAGTCGCGCCGCCGCGCCGGGAGGCTGATGGAGCGCCGGCCGCTGGCCGGCACACCCATCACCACTCCGGAAGCTTCTCCGGGAGCATCGCGCGGATCGGTTCGCCGCCCTCGCCGGCCGCCAGCTTCTCGGCCTCGGCGATCGGAATTTCGACCTGCAGCAGCCACCCGTCTTCGTCGGTTGCTTCGTCGCGGACCACCTCGAGCTGATGCAGGCGCGAACGCAAGCGACCGGCACTGGGCGGCAGCCGCAGCTCGCCACTGACGTGCTGCAGGCCCAGGCGCTTGCCCAGCACGGCCTGCAGCAGCGGCAGGCCGACGTTGTCGCGGGCGGAAATCCAGACCCGTTCGCGGCGTGCGTTGTCGGGGATGCCGTCCTGCCCGTCGTGACGGACCTCGGCCCCATCGATGCGGTCGATCTTGTTGAACACCAGCAGTTGCGGCAGATCGCCCGCACCAATGGCGGTCAGCACTTCATCCACCTGCGCGATGCGCTCCTCACGGTGCGGATCGGCGGCATCGACCAGGTGCAGCAGGAAGTCCGCTTCGCGGGCTTCAGACAAGGTCGAGCGGAACGCTGCCACCAGATCATGCGGCAGGTCGCGGACGAAGCCGACAGTATCGGCGAGCACAACGCTGCCGCCCGGCAGCGCGATGCGGCGCACGGTCGGGTCCAGCGTCGCGAACAACTGGTCCGCGGCATACGCCTCGGCACCGGTCAATGCGTTGAACAGGGTCGACTTGCCGGCGTTGGTGTAGCCCACCAGGGCCACGCGCGGCAGCTCGCTGCGCAGGCGGGCACGGCGCATCTGGGTGCGCTGCACTTCCACCTTTTCCAGCTTCTTCTGCAGCTGTTCCACCCGCTTCTGCAGCAGGCGGCGATCGGTTTCCAGCTGGGTTTCACCCGGGCCGCGCAGACCGATGGAACCGCCGCGCTGGCGCTCCAGATGGGTCCAGCCGCGGATCAGCCGCGTGGACATGTGGCGCAGCTGCGCCAGTTCGACCTGAAGCTTGCCTTCGTGGCTGCGCGCACGCTGGGCGAAGATATCCAGGATCAGCCCGGTGCGGTCGATCACGCGCCGTTCCAGGAACCGCTCCAGGTTGCGCTCCTGCCCCGGCGACAGCGCATGGTTGACCAGGATCAGGTCGGCGCCGGTCGCATCGGCCGCGGCCTTGACCTCATCCAGCTTGCCGCTGCCGATCAGGATCGACGGATTGGGCCGATCGATGCGCGCGGTCAACGTGGCCGCGATGCTGGCCCCGGCGGAGCGGGCCAGATCGGTGAACTCTTCAAGCACGTCATCTTCAAGCCGGCCGACATGCGGCTGGATCAGGAGTGCGTGTTCGCCTCGCTTGGAACGGTCAAACACGCAGTTCTCCAGAATTTTTCACGCGGTCACTCAACGTCGTCATCACCTTGGACGCCCTCGGCGCCATCATTGGACTGCACATAGCCACCACCGGGCCCGACCTTCACATTGCGTGCCGGCACCACGGTCGAAATGGCGTGCTTGTACACCATCTGGCTCACCGTGTTACGCAGCAGCACCACGAACTGGTCGAACGATTCAATCGTTCCCTGCAGCTTGATGCCATTGACCAGATACACCGACACCGGCACACGTTCGCGCCGAAGTGCATTCAGAAACGGATCCTGCAGCGATTGCCCCTTGGACATTGCACACTCCTGATTATTGTTTTTATGGTCTTCCGGCAGTTGCCACGGCCCCCGCCGCCCGCCGGAACCCTTGATGGTACACGGGGCGGGTGCGTGAAGGCGTGGACTCAGCGTGCGACGAAGGTCGACACCGCATCTGCCAGGGAAGCCCTGTCTAGATGGGGATCGAACCAGCGCGCATCAAGCTCCCCGCGCAACCAGGTCAGCTGGCGCTTGGCCAGCTGGCGGGTGGCCTGGATGCCGCGCTCACGGAACTCTGCGGCCGTCCCCTGCCCGTCCAGGTACTCCCAGGCCTGTCGGTAGCCCACTGCACGCACCGCCGGCAGATCCAGCGGCGCGGCCACCGCGGCCATGGCGGGAAGGGTGCGCAGGCCACGCACTTCCTCGAGAAATCCCTGCGCAAGCATGGCGTCGAAACGGGTTTCGATGCGCTGGTGCAGCACCTTGCGCTCGCGCGGAGCCAACACCAGCTTGAGCGCCCGGACCGGCAGACGGTCCACGCCGGGCAGCTTCTGCCATTCACTGATCGGGGTGCCGGTCAGGCGATGGACCTCCAGCGCACGCTGGATGCGCTGCGGGTCGGTGGCATGAATGCGCTTTGCCGCCGCCGGATCGATGCCGGCCAGCTGGGCGTGCATCGCCGCCCACCCCTGCTCGGCCGCCTCGGCGGCAATCTGCGCCCGCGTGGCCGGATCGGCCTCGGGCATCGGCGACAGGCCCTGCAGCAGCGCGCGGAAGTACAACCCGGTGCCACCGGCCAGAATCGGCATCCGACCACGCGAAATGATGTCGCGCACGGCCCTCGCCGCGTCGCCGGCGAACTCTGCCGCCGAATAGGTCTGCCACGGGTCCCGGACATCCAGCAGATGATGCGGCGCCTGCGCGCGCTCGGCGGCATCGGGCTTGGCCGAGCCGATGTCCAGCCCGCGATAGACCAGCGCCGAATCCACGCTGACGATCTCGCCGCCCAGCTGTTGGGCGAGCGCGATCGCGGTGGCGGTCTTGCCCGACGCGGTCGGGCCCATCACCGCGATCGCCAGCGGACGTTGGTCGACGGCCATCAGTCCTCGTCCGGCCAGCGCGGCATCGCCGGTGCGGCCGACACCCGCGGCATCGGCACGGCATCGACCGCCGCCCAGACCTTCAATGCATCCACGGTGGCCGCGACATCGTGCACGCGCAGCAGCATCGCACCCCGCTGGGCGGCGATCAGGTGCGCGGCGACCGAACCGGCCACGCGGTCACGCGGGTGCTCACGGCCGGTCAGCTCACCGATGCTGCGCTTGCGCGACAGGCCGGCCAGCATCGGCACGCCCAGCTCGAGAAAGCGGTCCGAGCGGGCCAGCAGGATCATGTTGTGCTCGGTGGTCTTGCCGAAGCCGAAGCCCAGATCGATGATCAGGTGCTTCTTGGCGACACCGGCCATCTCGGCCTGGAACATCCGCTCGGTCAGGAAGCGATGCACTTCGGCGACCACGTCGTCGTAGTGCGGCGTGTCCTGCATGCTGCCCGGTTCGCCCTGCATGTGCATCAGCACCACCGGCACACCGAGTTCGGCGGCAGCCGCCAGCGCACCGGGCTGGCGCAGTGCATGGATGTCATTGATCAGACCCGCACCGGCCGCAACCGCGGCGCGCATTACCTCGGGCTTGAAGGTGTCGATGCTGATCGGCACGGACGTTTCGCGCGCCAGGCGTTCGATCACCGGGATGACCCGGCGCAGCTCCTCATCCAGCGGCACCGGCGCACTACCGGGCCGGGTTGACTCGCCGCCGATGTCGAGCAGGTCGGCCCCTTCGGCCACCAACTGCAGCCCATGCGCGACCGCGGACTCGACGCTGTCGTGCTTACCGCCGTCGGAGAACGAATCCGGGGTGACGTTGACGATGCCCATGACCCGCGGGCGATCCAGCCGCAGCAGGCGGCCGCCGCAATCGAGCTGGGGGGAGATATCGAACATGGGCAGATCCACAAAGTACGCCAGCGCGTAGTTTACGCCGGACCACGCGAGCGCCTGCGGGCCCGCTGACGAAGCGTACCCTCAGCGCTGGCGGCGCTTGCGCTCCACGTACACCGTCTTGGCGATGCTCATCAGCACACCGACCGCGATGCCGATGCCGGCGCCGAGCAGGAAGTTGTCGCGGGTCAGGCCGATGGCCACGCCAATGATCGTGGCGATCACCATTTCAGTGGTGTGCGAGACCGGTTGCGGCGGGGGTGCGGACATGGCGACTCCAGAACGGGAACGAAAACGGACGGTCATTATGACCTGACCGAAACGACGAAGGCCGGGTTTCCCCGGCCTTCGTCACTTACGTGGGCACCCCTCAGATCTGCTCGGCAGGGCCGGCGATCGGGGCGACCGGACGGGCATCGCCGCCCTTGTCGTTGTTGCCGCCATCCTTGTTGCTGGGGGACTTGCCCCAGCCTGCCGGCGGCGGCGGATCGCGCCCTTCCATCACGGCGTTGATCTGCGGCGCATCGATGGTCTCGTACTGCAGCAGCAGCTGGGACATCGTGTGCAGCTTGTCCAGGTTGGCGGTCAGCAGCTCGGTGGTACGGGCGTAGGCCTTGTCCAGGATGCTGCGGACCACTTCGTCGATCCGGCGCGCGGTGTCATCCGACACGCTCTTGTGCTGCGTCACCGAACGGCCGAGGAACACTTCATCGTCCTCTTCACCGTAGGCAATCGGACCGAGCTCGTCGGACAGGCCCCACTTGGTGACCATGTTGCGGGCCATCTTGGTGGCGCGTTCGATGTCGTTGGACGCACCGGTGGTGACCTTGTCGGTGCCGAAGATCAGCTCTTCAGCCACGCGCCCGCCATACAGCGAGCACAGCTGCGATTCGATCGCCACGCGGTTCATCGAGTACTTGTCACCTTCCGGCAGGTACATCGTCACACCCAGCGCGCGACCGCGCGGAATGATGGTGACCTTGTAGACCGGATCGTGCTCGGGCACCAGACGGCCGACGATGGCGTGGCCGGCTTCGTGATACGCGGTGAGCGTCTTTTCTTCTTCGCTCATCGCCATCGAACGGCGCTCGGCACCCATCAGGATCTTGTCGCGGGCACGGTCGAAGTGGTCCATGCGGACTTCCTTCTCACCGCCACGTGCAGCAAACAGCGCGGCTTCGTTGGCCAGGTTGGCCAGGTCCGCACCGGAGAAGCCCGGGGTACCGCGCGCGATCACCATCGGCTCGACATCGTCGGCCAGCGGCAGCTTGCGCATGTGCACCTTGAGAATCTGCTCGCGGCCCTTGACGTCCGGCAGGCCGACCACGACCTGGCGATCGAAACGGCCCGGGCGCAGCAGCGCCGGATCGAGCACGTCCGGACGGTTGGTGGCGGCGATGACGATCACGCCCTCGCCCCCCTCGAAACCGTCCATTTCGACCAGCAACTGGTTCAGGGTCTGCTCGCGCTCGTCATGACCGCCGCCCAGGCCGGCGCCGCGATGGCGACCGACAGCGTCGATTTCATCGATGAAGATGATGCACGGTGCCTGCTTCTTGGCCTGCTCGAACATGTCGCGCACGCGGCTGGCGCCGACGCCGACGAACATTTCCACGAAGTCCGAACCGGAGATCGAGAAGAACGGGACCTTGGCTTCACCGGCGATCGCACGGGCCAGCAGGGTCTTGCCGGTACCCGGCGGGCCGACCATCAGCACGCCGCGCGGAATCTTGCCGCCCAGCTTGGTGAACTTGGTCGGGTCGCGCAGGAAGTCGACCAGTTCGCCGACTTCTTCCTTGGCCTCGTCGCAACCGGCGACGTCAGCAAAGGTGACCTTGATCTGGTCTTCGCCCTGCAGCTTGGCGCGCGACTTGCCGAAGGACATCGCGCCCTTGGCCCCGCCGCCACCGCCCTGCATCTGGCGCATGATGAAGATCCAGAAACCGATGATCAGGATCACCGGGAGGAAGTTCATCAGGATCGCGCCCAGCGAGATGCCGCTGGACGGAGGTGCCTGTTCGAATTCCACCTTCTTGCCGCGCAGCACGTTGATCAGGTCACGATCGTAGGGCGCGGTGATGGTGCTGGTCTGGCCGCTGCGGGTGGTATAGGTCACATCGTTGGCACCGCCGCGCATTTCGCCCAGCACTACTTTCTGGATGTTGCCGCTGTCCACCTGGTCCAGGAACTGCGAGTACGTCGCCCCCTGCGCGCCGGCTCCGCTGCTCTTCGGCGAGAAGCTCTGGAAGACCACCATCAGCACGACGGCGACGACCACCCATAGCAGGAGGTTCTTGGTCAAGTCGTTCATCCTCATTGGCTCCGGTGTTCCTCTAATTCCTGACGCGATTCGTATGGTTGAGCTTACTTGATCTGCGCGCGTTTTCCCTGCCCCAAGGCGTACACCTCGGGCGAGCGCTTACGGGACGCTTCAGGCTTGCGGATCACCACTTTGTCGTACCGGCGGCGCATTTCGCGCACATAGTCGTCAAAGCCCACGCCCTGGAACAGCTTGATCAGGAACGCGCCACCGGGCTTGAGATGGTTGTCGGCAAACTCCAACGCCAACTCCGCCAGGTGCATCATCCGCGGTTGGTCCACCGCGTCCATTCCACTCTTATTGGGGGCCATATCCGAGAGCACAAGGTCTACCGGCTGATCCCCCAGCATGGCTTCGAACTCCGATAGGACGGTTTGCTCCCTGAAGTCACCGTGAAGGAACTCCACGCCGGCCAGCGGCGGCATCTCCAGGATGTCCAGGGCCAGCACCCGGCCGGTATCGCCGATCTGGCGGCGGACCTGCTGGGACCAGCCGCCCGGGGCGGCGCCCAGGTCGACCACGACCATGTGCGGCTTCAGCAGCCGATCCCGCTCCAGCAGCTCCTCCAGTTTGTACGCCGCGCGCGAGCGCATGCCCTCGGCCTGGGCCTTCTTCACGAAGGGGTCGGCGAAGTGCTCTTTCAACCAACGTTGACTGCTTTTGCTGCGGGTTGCCATTGAGATGCGGGTCCGATGGGGAGGTCATGATACCCTGATCGCCCCAGTTAACCGCTTGTTCCTGAATGGCTATCGCCCTGACGTCTTCCCAAACCCGTTTCCTCCGCGGCCACGCGCATGATCTGAAAGCCCTGCTCCAGATCGGCGGCAAGGGGGTGACACCGGCCTTCCTGGCTGAACTGGAAGAGGTGCTGGAGCGCCACGAGCTGATCAAGGTCAAGGTCGCTGCCGAAGACCGCGAGGCCCGTGACGCCCTGATCGCCGAGCTGGTCAGTGCCAGCGAAAGCGCGCTGGTGCAGCGCATCGGCCACGTGGCCGTGCTGTACCGCCCGAGCAAGGAACAGCGCCAGATCGTCCTGCCGCGCGGCTGATCCCGGAACGCCCATGCAGCTGAGCCACGAAATCCCCGACTACGCCTACGCCCTGCGTGCCGCCGATGGCCGCAGCGCGAAGGTGAATGACCGGACCCTGGCGGCCAGTTTCATCCTGGCCCCGGACGCGCTGATCGAAGCCTGGCCGGTGGCGGACATCGCCCGCCTGACCCCGGAAGACCTGCAGCCGGTGCTGGCGCTGAACCCGGCGCTGGTGGTGCTGGGCACGGGCGATACCCAGGTGTTCCCGCCTCCGGCGGTCATGGCCGCGTGCCTGACCCGGGGGATTGGACTGGAAGTGATGAACAACCCGGCGGCCGCACGGACCTTCAACATCCTCGCCAGCGAGGGTCGCAAGGTGGCGGCGGCATTCATCCTGAAGGGGTGAGACCGGCGATTCCGTTCAGAAAAGGCCGCCCCTGGGGCGGCCTTTTTCGTGGTTACTTCGGCGGCAGGTACAGCAGCGGGTCGACCGGCTTGCCGTTGTAGCGGATCTCGAAGTGCAGCATGTCGCGCGCGGCGCCGGTGCGGCCCATCTCGGCGATCTGCTCGCCGGCCTTCACGCTCTGCCCTTCGTTGACCAGGCGCTTGCGGTTGTGGCCATACGCCGACAGCCACTGGTCGCTGTGCTTGATGATGATCAGCTCACCGAAACCGACCAGGCCGGCACCGGAGTACACCACCACGCCCGCCGCGGTCGCCCGGACCGGCTGGCCGCTGGTACCGGCGATGTCCACGCCCTGCTTGGTCGCTTCACCGGCGACGAAGCGGCCGACGATGGCCCCATCGGCGGGCCAGCGCCAACTGATGTTGCTCTTGATCGCAACGGTCGGTGCCGGGGTGGCGGCCGGAGCCGTGCCGCCCGGACGCGGCGCAGTGACCACGGTGGTCGGGGCACGGCCGGGGCTGCCGCTGCCACCCGGGAACAGGCGCAGGGACTGGCCCGGATAAATGGTGTACGGCTCGGCCAGCCCGTTCCAGGCAGCCAGATCGCGCGGGGTGATGTTGTGGATGCGGGCCAGCGCATACAGCGTGTCGCCGCGGCGCACGACAGCGGTCTGGCCCGGCTTGGCCACCGAGGTCTGTGGCGTGCTGTGGGCGACGCCGCCCGAGCCCGAGGGCCGCACCACGGTGGCAGTGCCGCAGGCGCTCAGCGCCGACACCACCAACAGCAGCGCGCCGGTGCGCACTCCCTTGCTCAAACGATCAGCACTCATGCGAACTTCGACCTCCATACAAGCCAGGCGACCAGCACGACCACCAGCGCGGTCGCGATCCAGCCCAGCGGTTCAATCCAACGGCGCAGCGCAGCTTCCGCACGCGGCCCGCCAATACGAATGACCGCCGCCAGCACGTACACGCGCTTGCCACGGCCGATCAACATGCTCAGGAAATACTGCGGCAACGGCACGCCGACGATACCCGATGCCCATGTGAAGACCTTCATCGGGATCGGCATGAAACCGCCCAGCACCAGGAAGGTGAACACCGCCCAGGGCGACTCGGCCATCTTGGCCTGCACGATGGCGATGCCGCCTTCGATGCTGCCCAGCATGCCCATCGCGGCGAACGCCGGCTTGAGCGCTTCAAAGGCGAAATGGCCCAGCGCATAGCCGACCAGCGCACCGGCCATCGAGCCGGCCAGGCTGAGCGTGGCGAACCACCAGCCGCGCTTGGGCTGGGCCACGCACATCGGTGCCAGCATCACCTCGGGCATCACCGGGAAGATGATCGCCTCGATGAAACTCAGCACCGTGAGATAGGTCGGGGCGCGCTCGTGCGCGGCCCACTTCATTGCCCGCTCGTACAGCGGACCAAAAATCTTCATGACGCAACGCTCCTTGGAATCAGTCCAGCATGCCAGACAGCAACGGTACGAACGTGACCGGTGCCAGTACCTGCTGTTCGACACTGCCGTCATCGCGACGGGTCAACTGGATCAGCGACTGCGCGCCCGGGCCACCGACCGGCGCGACCAGGCGGCCGCCCACGGCCAGCTGCTCGACCAGCGCATCGACCAGCGCCGGTGCCGCCGCCGTCACAACGATCGCATCGTAAGGGCCGTGCTCAACCCAACCGACACGGCCGTCGTCATGCTTGCTGCGGATGTTCATGCCCAGCGCACGGAAACGCTTGCGCGCCTGGCGCAGCAGATCACCGATGCGCTCGACCGTGTACACCTCCAGCCCGATCGCGCCCAGCACGGCGGCCTGGTAGCCCGAGCCGGTGCCCACTTCCAGCACCGTCTTCGGCGCGGACTGCAGCACCGCTTCGGTCATGCGCGCTACCACCCAGGGTTGCGAAATGGTCTGGCCATGCCCGATCGGCAGCGCGGTGTCTTCATAGGCACGCGAGGCCAGTGCTTCATCGATGAACAGGTGGCGCGGCACCACACGGATCGCATTGAGGGTGGCTTCGTCGGTGATGCCGGCGTCGCGCAGGCGATCGACCAGACGGTCGCGGACCCGCTGCGAGGTCATGCCGATACCGACCGCTTCGGGCTGCAGGCGCAGGCGCGGGCTCATGAAGGCTGGTCCAGCGCGTCGGTGAGCCCGGCCACCCAGCTGGCCACCTTCTCCAATGCCTGGTAACGGGTGAGGTCGACCTGGATCGGCGTGATCGAGATGTAGCCGTTGCGGACCGCGTGGAAATCCGTGCCGGGGCCGGAATCCTGCTCACGTCCGGCCGGCCCGATCCAGAACACTTCATTGCCGCGCGGGTCGCGCTGGGCAATGCAGCCTTCGGCACGGTGGCGGTTGCCCAGCCGGGTGACTTCAAAGCCCCGGACCTCGCTCCACGGCAGGTCCGGCACGTTGACGTTGAGGATGGTGTCGGCCGGCAGCGGGTCGGCCTTGAGCCGGGTCACGATCTCGACCGCGGCGCGGGCCGCCGTTTCAAAGTTGCGCGGCTCGTGGTTGTGCGTGACCAGCGACATCGCCACCGCGGGCAAGCCCAGGAAGCGCCCTTCCATCGCCGCCGAGACGGTGCCGGAGTAGATCACGTCGTCGCCGAGGTTGGCGGCATTGTTGATGCCCGATACCACCATGTCCGGCTCGTACTCGAGCATGCCGGTCAGGGCCAGGTGCACGCAGTCGGTCGGCGTGCCGGCCACCGAGCAGGTGTAGTGGTCGATGCGCTTCATGCGGATCGGCAGGTCCAGGGTCAGCGAATTGCTGGCGCCGGAGCGATCACGATCGGGGGCGACCACGGTCACTTCATGACCGGCGTCACGCAATACCGTGGCGAGCATCTTGATGCCCGGCGCATCGACACCATCGTCGTTGCTGACCAGAATCCGCATCTGCGATTTAACCGCTTGATTTTTCAAGACTTCGATTCCATCACTTCCCACTGTTGGCGGCGGTGGCCCTGCCCCTTCTGGAGCGGGACGACCGCGCAAGTGCGTCAGCTATTGTGCCGCAAGCGGACAGATCGTCCTACCCCGATAACGGTAGGCATCGCCTCGTCCGCCCATTAGGCTGTACGCATGTCACATCCTGAAGACGAAGATCCCGCAGCCCTGTTCCGGGCCGCCATCGGCGAGGTCAAACCGCTGCGCAAGGTGGTGACTGCGCCGCCGGCCACGCCGCGGCCGAAGCCGCGCGCGCGGATGGCCGAGCAGGATGAACAGGAGGCCCGCGGGGAATTCGCCCGGCTGCTGCGCGACAGCAGCCCGCTGGAGGCCGGCGATACCGCCAGCTACCGGCGCGAGAACCTGCCGCCGCGGATGTTCCAGCGGCTCAAGCGTGGGCAGTATTCGGTGCAGGACGAACTGGACCTGCATGGTGCGACGGTGGCCCAGGCCGAGACGCTGCTGCGGCAGTTCCTGGTGGAGGCCCACGCGCATGAGTACGGCTGCGTGCGCATCATCCACGGCAAGGGACTGCAATCCGATGGCGGCGCACCCGTGTTGAAGAATCTGGTCGATCGGCTGCTGAGGCTGCGCAACGACGTGCTGGCATTTCATTCCGCGCCCGCCGGCCAGGGCGGCACCGGCGCGGTGCTGGTACTGCTGAGCAACCGGTAACGCCGGCCCCGGAATCACCCCGCCCCACACGCACGGGGTAGAGCCGACCGTTGGTCGGCTGAATGCCCTGCACCGCACGCAACGGTAGAGCCGACCGTTGGTCGGCTGAATGCACTGCACCGCACGCAACGGTAGAGCCGACCGTTGGTCGGCTGAGCTAGGCAGCCGACCAACGGTCGGCTCTACGTGGCTCAGGTATCGGACTGGCTGGCGTCTTCCACCGGGCCGAGTTCGTGCAGCACGGCGGTGGCATAGCAACCCGGCGGCAGCGCGAAGCTCAGTTCCAGTACGTCCGCCGCCAGCCACTGGTGCTGCAGCATCGCCGGGCGCAGGCGCAGCGCGCGGCGCTCCTGCTTCAGGCGGGCGCTTTCCAGCCCGGCACGCAGCGCGAGCGATTGCGCATCGGCGACCGCGCCCCGTTCCAGTTCGGCGGCGGCACCGGTGCTGCGCAGCTCGCCCTCGCCCCACAACGGGCCGCTGGGATGGATGTCGAAGCGGGCAAGTCGATCAGCCAGCAGATCGGTCCACGGCTCCGGGCCGAACACACTGCGGCTGCCATCGAGCATCCAGACCTCGCCGTCCAGCGGCGTGTCCCAGTTGCCCTGCTCCACGCGCGCCGCCAGGACCTGGTTGAACAGCGCCGAGCGTGCGGCCGAGAGCAGCAGCGAGCGCTGGTCCGGCCGCATGCGGCGCCCGCCGAACATGGCCAGCGCCGCCGGCACATTGCCACCGTCACGACCGAAGCGCTGCTCACCGAACCAGTTCGGCAGGCCACGCGAGGCGATATGCGACAGGCGTTCTTCGATGGCCGCGGCATCGCCCTGCACATCGCGCAGCACCAGCTTGAATCGGTTGCCGGCCAGGGCACCGCGCTGCAATTTGCGGTTGTGCCAGGTCGACTCGACCACCTCGATCTCGTCCGAAGCCAGCAGTGCCGGGTCCGGTGCCACGCGCTTGGGCAGGTGCACGCTGAAGCGCTGGGTGGTGACCGCATGGCGGTCCTTCATCCCGGCGTAGCTGACTGCCATGTCCGGCAGCCCGGCCCACTTGGCCAGTACCTTGGCGACATGCACGGTATTGGCGCCGCGCTTGCGGATGGTCAGCAGCAGGTGTTCGCCCTCGCCGCTGGGCTCGAAGGCCGGCAGTTCGTCGACCTGGAAATCCTCGGGCGTGGTGCGGATCTTCGCGGTGAGCAGCGGCGCACCGAACGCCAGCGGCAACGGGATCACAGCGCCACCAACAGCACGCTGGCCTGGGCAGCAATGCCCTCACTGCGGCCGGTGAAGCCCAGTTTCTCCGACGTGGTCGCCTTGACGCTCACGCAGTCCAGCGCGATCCCCAGCACGGCGGCGATGCGCTCGCGCATGGCCAACGCATGCGGGCCGACCTTGGGCCGCTCGCAGATCACGGTGATGTCGGTGTTGCCGACCTGCCAGCCGCGCTCACGCAGCAGCCCGTTGCAGTGCGCGAGCAGGTGCGCGCTGTCCGCGCCTTTCCAGCGCATGTCGGTCGGCGGGAAATGCACACCGATGTCGCCCAGCGCCAGCGCACCCAGCATCGCATCGCACAGCGCATGCAGGATCACATCGCCGTCGCTGTGCGCGAGCACGCCACAGCTGTGCGCGACGCGGATCCCGCCGAGCATGATGTGGTCGCCCTCGCCGAAGGCATGGACGTCGTAGCCCTGTCCGATGCGGAAGGGAGGAAACTGTGGCGTGGTCATTGCGGGAACCTGCGGTTGGGTGTGGCGCGTGCGGACGTCAGGGTTCGCGACGCGACAACACGAATTCGAAACGGGACAGATCAGCCGGGGTGGTGACCTTGAAGTTGTCTTCGCTGCCTTCCACCAGCAGCGGGCGCAGCCCTTGGCGCTCCATGGCCATGGCCTCGTCGGTGACCTCCACGCCGGCGTCGGCCGCCTCCTGCAGCGCGCGCGCCAACTGGTGGCGGCGGAACAGCTGCGGGGTCAGCGCACGCCACAGGCGCTCGCGCGGTTCGGTGGCATCGATGCCGCCATCATCGCCGGCGCGCTTGAGCGTATCGCGCACCGGTGCGGCCAGGATCGCCCCGACCGGGTCGGCACGGCCGACTTCCAGCAGGCGACCGAGATCGGCCGCGGCCAGGTTGGGGCGTGCTGCGTCGTGCACCAGCACGAAATCATCGGCGCGCACGTCATCGGGCAAAGCATGCAGGCCGGCCAGCACCGAGCCGGCGCGGGTCGCCCCACCGATGCAGGTCAGAATGGGTTTGTCCGCCAGTGACTGCCAGCCGGGCCAGTCGGCGTCATCCTCGGCGACCACCACCATCACCCCGGCCACGACCGGGTGCGAGAGCAAGGCCTCGAGGGTATGGGCCAGCAGGACGCGGTCGCCGGCCAGCAGATACTGCTTGGGCGTGGGCCCGCCGAAGCGGGTGCCACGGCCAGCGGCGGGAACCACCGCCCAGATGCCGGCCATCAGGGCACGTCCTGGTGCGGTGCGTCCGGATCGGACACAGCCGTCGGCGCACGCGGCGGCGGCACCGGCGCGTCTTCGACCACGCGGTAGAACTTTTCGCCGGGCTTGATCATGCCCAGCTCGCTGCGCGCGCGTTCTTCGATGGCCGCCTCGCCTTCCTTGAGGTCCTTGACCTCGGCAGCGAGCGCGTCATTGCGCTGCTGCAGGCCGGCGTTGTCCCGCTTCTGGTTCTCCACCTGGGCCTCGAGCATCATCACTTCGCCCGAGTTGCCCGGCCCAAACCAGAAGCGGTACTGCAGCCATCCCAGCAGCAGCGCGAGCACCAGCAGCAGCCAGCGCCAGTTGCGCATGGGATCAGCGCTTCAGCGACACGAACGCGTCACGACCGGCGTAACGCGCGCCGGCACCGAGGGCTTCCTCGATACGCAGCAGCTGGTTGTACTTGGCCACGCGATCGCTGCGGCACAGCGAGCCGGTCTTGATCTGGGTGGCAGTGGTGGCCACGGCGATATCGGCGATGGTGGTGTCTTCGGTTTCGCCCGAACGGTGCGAGACGATCGAGGCGTAGTTGGCTGCGTGCGCCATGGCGATCGCTTCCAGGGTCTCGGTCAGGGTGCCGATCTGGTTGACCTTGATCAGGATCGCGTTGGCGGTACCGGACTCGATGCCTTCCTTGAAGATCTTCGGGTTGGTGACGAACAGATCGTCGCCGACCAGCTGCACCTTGTTGCCGATGCGGTCGGTCAGCAGCTTCCAGCCGGCCCAGTCGTTCTCGGCCAGGCCGTCTTCGATAGTCACGATCGGGTACTGCGCGGCCCAGTCGGCCAGGAAATCGACGAACTGCTCGGAGGTCAGGCGCTTGTTCTCGCCGACCAGGTTGTACTTGCCGTTCTCGTAGAACTCGCTGGAGGCCACGTCCAGGCCCAGCAGGACGTCTTCACCGGCGGTGTAGCCGGCCTTGCCGATGGCTTCCAGGATGGTGTCCAGCGCTTCGACGTTGCTGCGGAAGTCCGGTGCGAAACCGCCTTCGTCGCCCACTGCGGTGCTCAGGCCATGGCCCTTGAGCACCGACTTGAGCGAATGGAAGATTTCGGTACCGGCACGCAGCGACTCGGAGAACGAGGTGAAGCCGACCGGCAGCACCATGAATTCCTGGAAGTCGACGTTGTTGTCGGCATGCGCGCCACCGTTGATGATGTTCATCATCGGCACCGGCAGGGTCACGTCGCGGCCGTTGGCCAGGTGCTGCCACAGCGCCTGCTTCTTCGAGGCGGCCACGGCATGGGCATTGGCCAGCGAAACCCCCAGCAGCGCGTTCGCACCCAGGCGGCCCTTGTTCTCGGTGCCGTCCAGATCGATCAGGCGGCGGTCCAGGCCTTCCTGGTCGGCGGCATCGAAGCCCTTCAGCGCCGTGGCGATCGTGGTGTTGACGTTGGACACGGCGTTGCGCACGCCCTTGCCCAGGTAACGGGTCTTGTCGCCGTCACGCAGTTCCACGGCTTCCTTGGTGCCGGTCGAGGCGCCCGACGGCACCGCGGCACGACCGAACGAGCCGTCCTCGAGGATGACTTCGGCTTCCAGCGTGGGGTTGCCACGGCTGTCGAGGATTTCACGGGCGTGGATGCTGCGGATCGTGGTCATAGCGGGCCGGTTACCAGTCAGAGAGGGGGAGGCGCCGCCAACGCAGCGCCAAAAAAAACATGCCGCGTGATTATCCCTGCACACCCGCCACTTGCCAAATCGGCGTCGCGGCAGGCAGCACCCCGGCCACGCTGGCGTGGCGCGAGACCAGCGACGGGATCAACAGCACCAGGATCAGCACGGCCAGCAGCGCCAGCGCGGCACCGCCACCGGCCGCCTGCCGGCGCAGCCGGAACGCGAGCAAGCTGGCGGTGACACAGACCAGCGCCACGGTGCCGGTCAACGACAGCGTCACCAGCAGCAGCGGGCGCACCGAGCGCAGCGCGTTGTCACCATCGCCGGGCGAGCCGACGCTGGCGAACACCAGCAGCACCAGCACGAACACGCCGCCCCAGGCGGTGATCGCCGCACCCAGCGCGATCCAGCCCCAGGCCCAGCCGCGCCAGCCGCGGCGCACCGCGGCTGACGCCGGTACGTCGGCCATCATGCGAAGCGCGAGAACCCGTGCTTCTTGGTGACCGCGTCGAGTTCCATCAGCGTTTCGAGCAGTTCTTCCATGCGGTCCAGCGGCCACGCGTTGGGGCCATCGGACAGCGCCTTGGACGGATCCGGATGGGTCTCGGCGAACAGGCCCGAGACGCCGACCGCCACTGCCGCGCGCGCCAGCACCGGCACGAACTCGCGCTGGCCACCGGAGCTGTTGCCCTGCCCGCCCGGCAGCTGCACCGAATGGGTGGCATCGAACACGACCGGGCACCCGGTATCGCGCATCACCGACAGCGAACGCATGTCGCTGACCAGGTTGTTGTAGCCGAAGCTGGCACCGCGCTCGCAGACCATGATGTCCTGGTTGCCGGTGGCCTTGGCCTTCTCCACGACCGGCTTCATGTCCCACGGCGACAGGAACTGGCCCTTCTTGATGTTGACCGGCTTGCCGGTCGCGCAGACCTTGGTGATGAAATCGGTCTGACGCACCAGGAACGCCGGGGTCTGCAGCACGTCCACCACCGAGGCCACTTCGTCCATCGGGGTGTATTCGTGCACATCGGTCAGCACCGGCACGCCGATCTGCTTCTTCACTTCAGCCAGGACCTTCAGGCCCTCTTCCATGCCCGGGCCGCGAAAGGCGGTGCCCGAGGTACGGTTGGCTTTGTCGAAGCTCGACTTGAAGATGAAGTTGATGCCGAGGCGATCGGTGATTTCCTTCAACTTGCCAGCCACGTCCAGCTGCAGCTGCATCGACTCGATCACACACGGGCCGGCGATCAGGAACAGGGGCTGGTCCAGCCCGACGTCGAATCCACACAGTTTCATGGCGTTTCCTTGTTGTCCGGCGGACACTGGCCAGGCCAGCCGCCGTGGGTGATTAGCGCTCTGCAATGGGGGCACGCGGCCCCCGCTGCAAGTGCGGCGTGCCGATCAGGCGGCGGCGTCCTGCGCCAGCTTGCCACCGGCCTTGCGCTCGCGCGCGGCACGGATGAAGCCGATGAACAGCGGGTGGCCTTCGCGCGGGGTGGACAGGAACTCCGGGTGCGCCTGGCAGGCCAGGAACCACGGGTGCTGGTCGCGCGGCAGTTCGATGACTTCCACCAGGGTGTCGTCCATCGACTTGCCGGCGATCACCAGGCCCGCATCTTCCAGCTGGGTGCGGTAGCGGTTGTTGAACTCGTAACGGTGGCGATGACGCTCGGACACCACGTCCTTGCCGTACAGCTCGCGGGCCAGCGTGCCCGGCTTCAGGCGCTGCTCCTGCAGGCCCAGGCGCATGGTGCCGCCCAGATCGCTCTTGTCGTCACGCTTCTCGACATCGCCGGTGGCGGTGCGCCATTCGGTGATCAGGCCAATCACCGGGTTCGGCGACTGGCGGTCGTTCTCGGTGCTGTTGGCGCCTTCCAGGCCGGCCACATGGCGGGCGAAATCGACCACCGCAGCCTGCATGCCGTAGCAGATGCCGAAGTACGGCACGTGCTGCTCACGGGCGAACTGCGAGGTCAGCACCTTGCCTTCGAAGCCACGGTCGCCGAAGCCGCCCGGCACCAGGATGCCGTCGACATCCTTGAGCGCGGCCAGATCGCTGTCTTCCAGCTCCTGCGCTTCGAGCCACTTCAGGTTGACCTTGGTGCGCTGGCGCAGGCCGCCATGCTTGAGCGCTTCACCAACCGATTTGTAGGCGTCCTGGTGATCGACATACTTGCCGACCACCGCGATGGTGACCTCGTCCAGCGGGTGCAGGGTGGCATCCACCGCGGCTTCCCACTCGGCCAGATCGACCGGGCCGGCCTTGTCGCCGAGCTTGAGCTGGTTGACCACGATCTCGTCCAGACCCTGTGCGTGCAGGCCCATCGGAATGCGGTACAGCACGTCCACGTCCGGCACGCTGATCACGGCGCGCTCGGAGACGTTGGTGAACTGGGCGATCTTGCGGCGCTCCGAATCCGGCACGACCTGCTCGGAACGGCACAGCAGCACGTCCGGCTGGATGCCGATCGAGCGCAGTTCCTTGACCGAGTGCTGGGTCGGCTTGGTCTTCAGCTCGCCGGCGGCGGCGATGTACGGCACCAGGGTCAGGTGCATGAACAGCGCCTTCTCCGGGCCGCGCTCGGTGCGCACCTGGCGGATCGCCTCCAGGAACGGCAGCGACTCAATGTCACCCACGGTGCCGCCGATTTCCACCAGCGCCACGTCGAAGCCTTCGGTGGCCTCGTCCATGCAGCGGCGGATCTCATCGGTGATGTGCGGGATCACCTGCACGGTGGCGCCCAGGTAGTCGCCGCGGCGCTCCTTGCGGATCACGTTCTCGTAGATGCGACCGGTGGTGACCGAATTCTTGCGGCTCAGGCGGGTGCGCACGAAGCGCTCGTAATGGCCCAGGTCCAGATCGGTCTCGGCGCCGTCGTCGGTGACGTAGACCTCACCGTGCTGGAACGGGCTCATGGTGCCCGGGTCGACGTTGATGTACGGATCGAGCTTCATCATCGTCACCCGCAGGCCGCGGGCCTCGAGGATGGCGGCAAGCGACGCGGCGGCAATACCTTTGCCGAGCGAGGACACTACGCCGCCGGTTACGAAGATCAAGGGAGTCATGGCTGGGGGTGTCCTGTCAGGAAGGGGGAAACGGCGCCGGCGCGCAGGGCGACGGACGACGTGAAGGGGGAAATCGGGATGAGCCGGGCGGCAGCGGAAGATTCACGCGCCAGGGCCGGGATCAGGGGGGATGCGGTGCGGGAGTGGGTCAGCGACGTCGGGTCAGCCGTGCCGGCCGCTGTCTGGACCGTCACCTCCTGCCTACCCTGCTGGCGATCGCGCACGATCAGGCCAGTCCATTCGCTGATGGATGACACGCACTACTCCCGGAAAGCCATAGTTTACAGATTGACGGCCTCCAGCCCAAGGGGCGGATGACGGTCTTCACATAAAAAACGCCCCGGCCAGGCCGGGGCGTCGGTAATCAGACAACAGGAATCAGCGCTTCTTCCGCGCTTCTTCCTCTTCCTCCTTCTGCGGGGCCTGCTCGCCCTTGGCCTTCATTTCGGCCGTGGCGGCGGCGCGGCGCTTGGCCTTGGCGTCCGCCTCGGCCTGCGCCTTGTCGGCCTGTTCGCCCTGCTGCGGCGTGGGCTGGCCCTGTCCGGCGTTCTGGGCCAGTGCCATGGGCACGGCCACCACGGCGGCGGCGATGGCAACGATGGTCAGCAACTTCTTCATGGGGTGCTCCTCGCGGTATGGCATGGAATGGGGCGCCGGAGGGTCCGGTTTCCCATCCAGCACAGTCTATCGCGCCCCGGTCGGCCGCCCCCTGAACGTGTGGCGTGCAAAAAACCCGTCCAGACCGCAAACTTCGCCGTCGCATTGCGCTTTATGAAGACAGATGAACGCCCGCTATAACGCCGCCGATATTGAAGTCCTGTCCGGCCTGGACCCGGTCAAGCGCCGCCCCGGCATGTACACCGACACCGCGCGCCCGAACCATCTGGCGCAGGAAGTCATCGACAATGCCGTCGACGAAGCCTTGGCCGGACATGCCCACACGGTCGAAGTCACGCTGTTCAAGGACGGCAGCTGCGAAGTCAGCGATGACGGCCGCGGCATGCCCGTGGACATCCACCCCGAGGAGAAGATCCCCGGCGTCGAACTGATCCTGACCCGCCTGCATGCGGGCGGCAAGTTCAACAACAAGAACTACACCTTCTCCGGCGGCCTGCATGGCGTTGGCGTCAGCGTGGTCAACGCGTTGTCCACCCTCGTCGAAGTGCATATCAAGCGCGACGGCAGTGAACACCGCATCACCTTCCGCAACGGCGACCGCGCCACCCCGCTGGAAGTGGTCGGCAGCGTCGGCAAGAAGAACACCGGTACCCGCGTGCGCTTCTGGGCCGACCCGAAGTACTTCGACACGCCCAAGTACAACCTGCGTGGGCTGCGCCACCTGCTGCGCGCCAAGGCCGTGCTGTGCCCGGGCCTGACCGTGAAGCTTCACGATGAAGCCACCGGCGAGCAGGACACCTGGTACTACGAAGATGGCCTGAGCGATTACCTCAAGGCCGAGCTCGGCGAGCGCGAGATGCTGCCGCCCGACCTGTTCGTGGGCCACCTGAAGAAGGAAAACGAAATCGTGGACTGGGCCCTGGCCTGGATTCCCGAGGGCGAGCTGGTCCAGGAAAGCTACGTCAACCTGATCCCGACCGCCCAGCACGGCACCCACGCCAACGGCCTGCGTACCGGCCTGACCGAGGCGCTGCGCGAGTTCTGCGACTTCCGCAACCTGCTGCCGCGTGGCGTCAAGCTGGCCCCGGAAGATGTCTGGGACCGCGTGTCGTTCGTGCTGTCGCTGAAGATGACCGACCCGCAGTTCAGCGGCCAGACCAAGGAACGCCTGTCCTCGCGCCAGGCCGCCGGGTTCGTTGAAGGCGCCGCACACGATGCCTTCAGCCTGCTGCTCAACCAGAACGTCGCATTGGGCGAGCAGATCGCGCAGCTGGCCATCGAGCGCGCGAGTGCGCGCCTGAAGACCGAAAAGCTGGTGACCCGCAAGAAGGTCACCCAGGGCCCCGCCCTGCCCGGCAAGCTGGCCGACTGCATCAGCCAGGACCTGTCGCGGACCGAGCTGTTCCTGGTCGAAGGCGACTCCGCCGGCGGCAGTGCCAAGCAGGCGCGTGACAAGGACTTCCAGGCGATCCTGCCGCTGCGCGGCAAGATCCTCAACACCTGGGAAGTGTCCTCGGGCAGCGTGCTGGCCTCCGAGGAAGTGCACAACCTGGCCATCGCGATCGGCTGCGATCCGGGCAAGGAAGACATCGCCGGCCTGCGCTACGGCAAGGTGGTCATCCTGGCCGACGCCGACTCGGACGGCCTGCACATCGCGACCCTGCTGACCGCGCTGTTCCTCAAGCACTTCCCGGCGCTGGTCGATGCCGGCCACGTATTCGTGGCGATGCCGCCGCTGTTCCGTGTCGACGTGGGCAAGCAGGTGTTCTACGCCCTGGACGAGGAAGAGAAGCGCACGATGCTGGACAAGATCGAGCGCGAGAAGATCAAGGGCCAGATCAGCGTGACCCGCTTCAAGGGCCTGGGTGAAATGAACCCGCAGCAGCTGCGCGAGTCCACCATCCATCCCGATACCCGCCGCCTGGTGCAGCTGACCATCGACGATGGTGAGCAGACCCATTCGCTGATGGACATGCTGCTGGCCAAGAAGCGCGCCAGCGACCGCAAGGGCTGGCTGGAAAAGAAGGGCGATCTGGCCTCGCTGGAAGTCTGATCCGCCTGATGTGACACCGAAAGAACCCGCCTCCCGGCGGGTTTTTTCTTGCCTGTGCCACCGGGCATGGATGCATGCAGCGGGAAGGATTACCGTGGCCTCACCGCATTCGCAGGAACCCCCATGCCGTTCGATCCCACCCTGCAACTGGTCAGTGCGCGCCTGGTGCTGACACCGATCCGCGCCAGGGACGCGCAGGCATTGTTCGCGATCCAATCCGACCATGCCGGCATGCGCTATTGGAACCATCCCGCGTGGACCGACATCAAGCAGGCCTACGTGCAGATCCTCGACGACCTCGCCGCACTGGATGCAGGCACGCAGCTGAAACTGGCGATCCGTGAGCACGTGGACGGGCCGCTGCTGGGCATCGTGGTGGTGTTCGCGATCGACGAGACCTCCAGGCGCGCGGAGATCGGGTATCACCTGGCCGCGTCGGCACAGGGCAAGGGCTACATGCACGAGGCGCTGTCACGGTTCGCGGCCTACCTGTTCGATGCACTGCGCCTGCGTCGGCTGGAGGCGGAAATCGACCCGCGCAACGTGCCCTCGGCCAAGGTGCTGGAGCGGCTCGGCTTCCAGCGCGAGGGGCTGCTGCGGGAGCGCTGGCGGGTCGCCGGCGAGATCTCCGATTCAGCCGTCTACGGCCTGCTGGCACGGGAGTGGCAGGATCAGGCCGACCCGGCGCCGCGATAGCACCGGCGCGGCGCCACCCTGCGGGTAGCGACCTCGCCCCGCCCTGCCCGGCACGCCCACTCCCACGAAAAAGCCCGCCTGGCGGCGGGCTTTTCGATGTTCCAGCGGGTGGACCGATCAGGCCCAGCCGAACATTTCGAACAGACGCAGGATCAGGTACGCACAGCCGCCGGCGGCCGGGATCGTCAGGATCCAGGCCCACACGATCCGCTCGATCACCCCGAAGCGCAGCGAACGCGGGTTCTTGGCGAAGCCCACGCCCATGATCGCGGTGGAGATGCTGTGCGTGGTCGAGACCGGCATGCCGAAGTGCGCGGCCACGGTCAGGATGGTGGCCGAGCTGGTCTCCGCGGCGAAGCCGTGAATCGGATGCAGCTTGACCATCTTGTGGCCCAGGGTCTTGATGATCTTCCAGCCACCCGAGGCGGTACCGGCAGCCATCACCACGGCGCAGGTCAGCACGATCCACATCGCGATGCCGTCACCGGCGGTCGCATCCGGGTGCATGAAGGCCAGCCAGGACGGCAGGTCGTTCAGCGCACCGGTCGCCTCGGCACCGATCAGGGTCATGGCGATGATGCCCATGGTCTTCTGTGCATCGTTGTGGCCGTGGGCGAAGCCCATGTAGGCCGCTGAGACGATCTGGGCCTTGCCGAAGAACGCATTGACGATGCGCGGGCGGGCCAGACGGCCCAGGAAACCACCAATCTTCGCCATGCCGGCGATCAAGCCCCACAGCAGCAGCATCACCGCGATGCCGAGCAGGAAGCCGGCGATCGGCGAGGTGATCATCGGCAGGAACACCTTCCACAGCAGACCCTTGTTCTGGGCCCAGGTGCCGATCCGCTCGGACCAGATCAGCGCGTCCCAGTTGTTGTGGGCCGCGGCCAGGCCGGCGCCGCACAGGCCGCCGATCAGGGCGTGCGAGGAGGAGGACGGCAGTCCCTTCCACCACGTGATCAGGTTCCAGATGATGCCGCCCAGCAGCGCGCACAGGATCACCTGCGGGGTCACATCGACCACGTTGGTGTTGAGCAGGCCCGAGGCGATGGTCAGCGCGACGGCGGTGCCGGTGAGCGCGCCGATGAGGTTCATGAACGCGGCGAGCATCACCGCCCAGCCGGGCGAGAGCACTTTGGTCGCCACCACGGTGGCGATGGAGTTGGCGGTGTCGTGGAAGCCGTTGATGAACTCGAAGACGAGCGCGGCCAGGATCACCACCAGAACAAGGGTCAGCATGCTGTGGTGTCCGTCAGCTGTTCTTCAAGACGATCTGGTACGCGACCACGCCGGCCTCGCGGCAACGATCGATGGCCTTTTCCAGGATCTCGAAGAATTCCTTGAGCAGGAACATCTGCAGGCTGTCCAGGCGGCCGGAATAGATGTCGCGGTACAGCTCGAGCATCAGCCGGTCGGCTTCGTTTTCCAGCGAGCGCAGCTTTTCGTTGAGCGCGGTCATCCGGTCCAGGTTCATGTGGCGCAGGTCGCCCACCATCTCCACCACTACGCTGGCGGCCTGCTCCAGCATCGCCGCACGCGGGGCGAAATCGATGTGTTCCAGGTGCTGGGTGGCCAGCGAATAGCGATCGGCGAACTTCTCGATCTGCTTGGGAATCTTGTACAGCGCCGAGCCCAGCGCTTCGATGTCTTCGCGCTCGATCGGGGTCATGAAGCTGTCGACCAGCGCCTGGCTGATCTTGTCGGAGGCCGCGCGCTCGCGCAGGCGGGCCAGCTTGAAGGCGTCCAGCGCCGGCTGGCGGTCCGCTTCGCGCAGCATCGCGTGCAGCGCCTTGGAACTGTCCTGGGCGGCCTGGGCAGCCTCGTCCAGCAGGGTGTAGAACTGTTTGCCGGAGCCAAAAATGGTCTGCAGAGAGAACATTGAGAAACCTATTCGCCGTCGAGGAAGGACGGCACCGGGCGGAATTATGACGGTTTGATGTCCAATCCGGGTACTCCCCGTCATCTTCACGCTCCCGCGGCCCTGCCTGAACGACCCTGATTGCATCCCTGCCCCGGCCTTTTGTTAAGATGCGCGGGCACCTTCGGGTGCACTCTATGGACGACGACCCTTACCCCCCGCCGCACCGCCGCGCTTACGCGCCCTCCGGTAGCCGACATCGCTTGAACACGCCCTCCCTGCCACCAACCGGGGATGACGCCCGTGTTTGAACTGATTGTTGTCCTCGCCCTGATCCTGCTCAACGGCTTCTTCGCCATGTCCGAGATGTCGGTCATGACCTCGCGCAAGAGCCGCCTCAAGCAGATGGCCGGCTCCAGCAAGCGCGCCGAGCGCGCCCTGGCCCTGTCCGAGAAGCCCGAGAACTTCCTGTCCACCGTCCAGATCGGGATCACCCTGATCGGTATCCTGACCGGCCTGTTCGGCGGTGAGGCCATCGGCCTGACCATCGCCGAGTGGCTGCAGGGCATGTTCCCGGCGTTTGCTTACGCCGGCGTGGTCGGCAAGACCCTGGCCGTGGCCCTGATCACCTTCCTGACGCTGATCTTCGGCGAACTGGTGCCCAAGCGGCTGGCGCTGACCCGTTCGGAGGACATCGCCGGCCTGGTCGCGCTGCCGATGAGCTGGCTGGCCAGGATCGCCGCCCCCGGCGTCTGGCTGCTGTCCCACTCGACCCGCCTGGTGCTGCGCGTGCTGGGGCTGGGCAAGGACGAATCGGCGTCGGTGACCGAAGAGGAAATCCGCATGCTGGTGGCCGAGAGCCACGAAGCCGGCGTGATCGACGCCCACGAACGCGACATGATGAACCGCGTCATGCGCCTGGGCGACCGCACCGCCGACAGCCTGATGACCCCGCGCAACCGGATCGCCTGGCTGGATACGCTGGCCGAACCGGAGAAGAACATCGCGACCATGCGCGAGAACGAGTTCTCGCGTTACCCGGTATTCCGCGGCAACGACCAGGACATCGTGGGCGTGCTGGAGGTCAAAAGCTTGGTGACCCGCCTGGTGCGCGATGACCATTCGCTGTTCCAGAACCTGCGCGAGCCGCTGTACGTCTCCGAATCCACCCACGCGATGAAGCTGCTGGAGATCTTCCGCGAGGAACAGCAATCGATGGCGCTGGTGGTGGACGAGTACGGCGAGATCCAGGGCCTGGTCACCATCAGCGACCTGATGGGCGCGGTGGTCGGCCGCCTGCAGTCGGTGGAGAACGTGGACGAGGACGCACTGGTGGTGACCCGTGAGGACGGCTCGTTCCTGGTCGATGGCTCGCTGTCGATCGAGGACCTGCGCGAACTGATGGGCAACGCCGAGCTGCCCGATGCCGACGATGGCGATTACTACACGCTGGCCGGCATGTGCATCCACTATTTCGGCCGCATCCCGCATGCGGGCGAGTACTTCGATTGGGCCGGCTGGCGCATCGAGATCGTCGATCTCGACGGTGCCCGTGTCGACAAGCTGCTGCTGCGCACCCTGAGCGAAGACGAAACCGATGACATCACCGGCTGAGCCGACACCGCCGGACCCGACGCGGCCGCAGTACCGCAACGAGGGTATCCGTACCCTGCTGGCGATGTTCGACCACGGTGACCCGGAGGAACGGCTGCTGCTGGGCCAGATCCTGCAGGACCTGCAGCAGAGCGCGTTCGGCGTGTTCCTGTTCGTGGCGATCCTGCCGGCGTTCATTCCGATTCCGGGGATCGGCGGGGCGGTCAGTGGGCCGCTGGTGATCCTGATCGGCGCGCAGATGCTGTGCGGCATGCGCCGGCCCTGGCTGCCGGGCTTCATCCGCAACCGCGGGCCCAAGCGCGGCACCATGCATCGCTTCCTGGAGCGGATCAACGGCCCGCTGCGCCGCCTGGACCGGCTGCTCAAGCCGCGGCTGCCGGGGCTGCTGGTGCCGCTGCCGGCGCATGCCTTCAGCGGCCTGCTGCTGATCCTGATCGGCCTGCTGCTGTCGCTGCCGATCCCGCTGACCAATTACCTGTTCGGCTTCCAACTGCTGCTGTTCGCCCTGGCACTGCTGGAGCGTGATGGCGTGCTGATGCTGCTCAACTGGATCGGCGCAGTGGCAGCCGTGCTGTTCTTCGGCTTCAGCTCGGGGCAGCTGGTGGGCTATACGGTGGACCTGTTCCAGCGCTGGTTCGGCTGAGGCCGGCCCCCCTTCACGCGACGCGCCACGAAAAAAGCCGACCCCGCGGCCGGCTTCAGCACCACAATGGCCGGCGCGGGGCCGGCCCTGTGAGCCCGGTTACGCGCCGGGCTTGAGATCCACGGTGCCGGTGTCGGACATCGCGCCCGGATCATCGGTAACCGCCGATAGCACGAAATACAGCGCCTTGCCGAGCAGGCCACCCGGGCCATCCCAGTACTCGGCCGATTCGGCGCTGACGTGGATCAGGCGCAGGTTCGGGTCGTCCTTGCCGCCCGGGAAGAAGATCTTCATTGCCGGCGACCACAGCTGCTCGATCTTGGCGCGGTCATTGACCACGCGGGCCGTGCCCGAGACCGAGACATAGGTGTTGCCCGACGGAGAGGCATAGGCGACGTTGACGCGCGGGTTGGCGGCGATTTCCGCGACCTTGGGGCTGTCGGCTTCCGTGGCGAACCAGAGGTCGCCATCGAACTCGACTTCCTGCGTGCCCAGCGGACGACTGAACAAGCGCCCGTCCGCGCCGACCGTGGTGAACATCGCGATATCGACGTCGCGGATCAGTTCGGCCAGTTGTTTGATGTGCTGCTGGCGATCGTGTTCGGCCATGGGGTGACTCCTGCAAGGGGAGCCACCATCACAGCCGATCGGCGGCTACGGCGACGTGAACCGCGCGGTCACACCTTCTTCGCATGCGCCGTGGGCATTACACCTGCAGTGCGCGCCATGCCTGCATCGCCAGGCCGAACGAACGCTTGCGCGCGGCATGGTCGTAGATGTTGGCAGTGACCAGCACTTCGTCAGGCTTGTGCCGCGCCACGAACGAGGCCAGCCCTTCCTGCACCTGCTTCACATCGCCGACCACCGCGCAGGCCAGCGCGTTCTGCACGCCCGCCTTTTCGTGCGGCTGCCAGAACGCTTCGATGTCGTCGATCGGCGGCGGAATCAGCCCCGGCAGGCCACGGCGCAGATTGACGAAGCTCTGCTGCTGGGTGGTGAACAAGCGCTTGGCTTCGGCTTCGGACTCGCTGGCGACCACGTTCAGGCCCAGCACCGCGTACGGTGCCTGCAGATACTGCGAGGCGCGGAATTCGCGACGGTAGACCGCCAGCGCTTCATCCATCGCGTCCGGCGCGAAGTGCGAGGCGAACGCGAACGGCAGGCCCATCGCCGCCGACAGCCGCGCACTGAACAGACTCGAGCCCAGCAGCCACACCGGCACCGGAATGCCCGCGCCGGGTACCGCACGCACGGCCTGGCCCTTCTGGGCCGGTTCGAAGTAATGCAGCAGCTCGCGCACGTCCTGCGGGAACTGGTCGGCACTGTCGAAGTAGCGACGCAGTGCACGGGCGGTCGGCTGATCGGTGCCGGGCGCGCGGCCCAGGCCGAGATCGATGCGGTCCGGGTACAGCGAGGCCAGCGTCCCGAACTGTTCGGCTACCTGCAGCGGCGAGTGATTGGGCAGCATGATGCCGCCGGCACCGACGCGGATGCGCTGGGTACCCCCGGCCACATGGCCGATCAGCACCGCGGTGGCGGCGCTGGCGATGCCGGGCATGTTGTGGTGCTCGGCCAGCCAGTAACGGTGGAAACCCCAGCCTTCGGCGTGCTGGGCCAGGTCCAGCATGTTGGCGAAGGCCTGCGTGGTGTCGCTGCCTTCGCAGACCGGCGCCAGATCAAGAATCGACAGCTGCATCATGAATGCTCGTTCCAACCAGGAGATATCTCACTGAGATGGGGCTGTCCGGCCGGTTTGCCACCGCCAACAAGGCGTGGATGGCAAGACGCTGATTTCCGTCTCGCGACGATTCAGGACAATCAACGCCGTGAAGGCGCTCAGGCGGCGTCTGCGTCCTGGTCCACCAGCGGCTGCAGGGCCGCATCCAGCGCCACCCGCTCGTCGAACACGAAGCAGCGGCCGTCATAGCCCTCGCCGCCCACGGCCTCGAAGTAGCCCAGGATGCCGCCATCCAGCTGCAGGACGTTGTCCATGCCGTCGTTGCGCATCCACAGCGCGGCCTTCTCACAGCGGATGCCGCCGGTGCAGAAGCTGACCACGGTGCTTTCCTTGAGCGCTTCGCGGTGGGGGGCCAGGGCCTCGGGCAGGTCGGTGAACTTGGTGATCGGCAGCACCAGCGCGTCCTGGAAGGTGCCGTACTCGATCTCCTGGGTATTGCGCGTATCCAGCATCACCACCGGCTTGCCCGCGTCATCGTGCCCTTGGCGCAGCCAGCGCTGCACGGTGGCCGGGTCGATCGAGGGCGCGCGCGGGTAGGCCAGCGGCTGGCCATCGTCGATGCGGAAACTGATGATCTCCGGCTTCACCTTGGCCTTGAGCCGGGCGAACGGCTGCATGCGGCTGTAGCTGGTCTTCACGCGCAGCCCGGCAAACCGCGCATCCGCGCGCAGGGCGGCGTAGAAGCCGTCGATCTGCGCCTCGGCGCCGGCGAGGAACAGGTTGATGCCCTCGCCCGCTACCAGGATCGTACCGCGCAGCTGCGCGGCGGTTGCCCGCTCCAGCAGGGTCGCGCACAGCGCGTCCGGGTCGGCGACGGGGGTGAAGTGGTAGGCGGCGGTATTGGCAATCATTCGCCCATTTTAGCCGCTGGGCCGGCGCTACGCCTGACCCGCCCGGGAATCAGCCGCGCAGCAGCACGAACGGCAGCAGCACCAGGGCGGCGGCGACGGCCATCCCGACCAGCACCATGACCACGAACACCGGGCGGCGGCGGATCAGGCTGCCGAAGGTCTCGGCGGTGCCCTCGCGCAGCGCGGCCTCACGCTCACCACGCACGCGCTCGCCGCGTAGCTGCTGGTAGTCGGCCATCAAGGCCTTGGCCCGCGGGTGATCCTCGTTGTCACGGACCCAGATCCCGCCAAAGGAGATGCCCCAGGGGCTGGGCTCGGTGCGGTAATGGGCGATGCCCGCCTTGTCCAGCAGGGCGGTGACATCCTGGATTTCATCGTCCGCGACATTGCGCAGGTTGAGCAGCAGTTTCGACATGCGCCCATGATAGCGCCCGGCGATGCGCTACCCTTGCGTCCCGTTTTTTGGATCCGGAGCCCGCCCATGCGCCGTCTGCCGCGTTACCTGCTCGCCCCCCTGATGTTGTCGCTGCTGGCCGCCTGCACCCCGCCCGGCCCGCCGCCCGGTGGCAGCATCGCGCAGTTCGAGAAGATCGATACCCAGCCGGGCACCGGTGCCGAGGCCACGCCGGGCAGCAAGGTGACCGTGCACTACACGGGCTGGATCTACGACGAGCGCACCGCCGACAAGCACGGTAACAAGTTCGACAGCTCGGTGGACCGCGGCGAGCCCTTCAGCTTCGACCTCGGCCAGGGCCAGGTCATCAAGGGCTGGGACGAAGGCTTCGCCGGCATGAAGGTGGGCGGCAAGCGCACGCTGATGATTCCCGCCGAGTACGGCTATGGCGCACGTGGCGCCGGCCCGATCGCACCGAACGCCTCGCTGGTGTTCGATGTCGAACTGCTCGACGTCAAGCCGCGTTGATCCTGCCTGCATGAGCATTGCCCTGACCATCCCACGCCGGGTCGCGATCATCGGCGGCGGCCCCGCCGGCCTGATGGCGGCGGAAACCGTTCGCGCTGCCGGCCACGCCGTGGATCTGTACGAAGCCAAGGGCTCGCCCGGCCGCAAGTTCCTGATTGCCGGCAAGGGCGGCCTCAACCTGACCCACTCCGACGCGCCTGACGTGTTCGTCTCGCGCTACCGCGAGCGCGCGGAAGCGGTAGGCGGCTGGCTGGCCGATTTCGATGCGCAGGCGCTGCGTGCCTGGGCGCTGGAGTTTGGCGTGGAAACCTACGTGGGCAGTTCCGGCCGTGTGTTCCCGGTCGACCGCAAAGCCGCGCCGCTGCTGCGCGGCTGGGTACGTCGGCTGAAGGAACAGGGCGTGCGCTTCCACGTGCAGCATCGCTGGACCGGCTGGGATGACGCGGGCGCGCTGCGCTTGCAGACGCCCGATGGCGAAACGACGGTGACCGCCGACGCGGTGGTGTTCGCGCTCGGCGGCGGCAGCTGGCCGGAACTCGGCTCGGATGGCGCCTGGGTCGCGCCGATGGCCGCCACCGGCATCGACATCGCCCCGCTGCAGCCCGCCAACTGCGGGTTCGACATCGGCTGGACGCCCTACTTCAGCGAGCGCCAGGCCGGCGCCCCGCTCAAACCGGTGGTGGCGCACTGGACGGACCTGAAGGGTGAACCGCGCTCACTGCAGGGCGAGTGCGTGATCACCGCGACCGGCATCGAAGGCAGCCTGATCTATGCCCTCTCAGCCGATCTGCGCGACCACCTGGCCCGCGACGGCCAGGTGGAACTGCAGCTGGATCTGCTGCCGGGCCAGACCGAAGCGCAAGTGCTGGAGAAGCTGCAGAAGCCGCGCCAGGGCCGCAGCTTCGGCGAGGTCCTGCGCCGCCAGCTGGGCCTGACCGGGGTCAAATCCGCCCTGCTGTTCGAGGTTCTGGGCCGCGAGGCCGGGCAGCTGCCGCTGGAGCAGATCGCGCACGCGCTCAAGCGCCTGCCGCTGGCCCTGCAGCGACCGCGCCCCATCGATGAAGTGATCAGCACCGCCGGCGGCGTGCGCCTGGAAGCGATGGATGCGCAGCTGATGCTGCGTGACCGGCCGGGCACGTTCTGTGCGGGCGAGATGCTGGACTGGGAAGCGCCGACCGGCGGCTATCTGCTGACCGCGTGCTACGCCAGCGGGCTGCGCGCCGGGCGTGGCGTGGTGGCGTGGCTGGCGCGGGCGTGAATCACACGGTGCCGGCCAACGGCCGGCACTACCGCGTGCGCTGCATCCGCACCGACGCGAGTGCCACACCGCTCGGGTGCGGGTAGTTCTCCTCGCGCAGGGCTTCAAAGCCACAGCGTTCATAGAACGGCACCGCGTTGAGCGAGGCCGAGAGCACCAGCGGCCGCACAGGGTCGGCCAGCGCCTCCATCGCCTGCATCAAGGTCAGGCCGATGCCACGGCCGCCGCAGTCGGGATCGACGAACAGCGCGTCGATCTCGTTGCCGGCCAGATCGATCACGCCGTAACCCAGCAGCACGCCATCGGTGTCTTCGGCGATCACGCAGCCACCGGCAGCGAGCAGCGCGCGATAGTGTTCCGGCGGCGGTGAGGCCGACCACGGGGCGATCACCTCCGGCGGATACGCCGAACTGCACAGCTCGCGGACGCAGCGCGTGCGCAGCACCCACAGCCGGTCCGCTTCCTCGGCACCGCCCACGCGCAGGCGCACGGTACGCGCACCGCTCATCGCGATTTGCTCGTGCGCAGCGCCTGGATGCGCGCCGGAGGTTGGAACGAGTCGCTGCGGGCGTCGGCCCAGTAGTCGTGGAAGACCGCGTGGTCCGGCACCTTGCGCAGCAGTTCACCGGGCGCCAGATAGCGGTACAGCGACGCCAGCGAACGGATCTCCACCGGCGAGACGCGCCGCAGGATGTGCTCCGGGCCCAGCTCGGCGGGGTCGTTCAATCCCGCCGCGCACAGCAGGTCGCGCAGTGCGCGCAGGGTGTTCTCGTGATAGCTGTGCACGCGCGTGGCCTTGTCGGCCGCGTCCAGGTGGCGCCAGCGGTTGGGATTCTGCGTGGCGATGCCGGTGGGGCACTTGTCGCTGTGGCAGCTCAACGACTGGATGCAGCCCAGCGCAAACATGAAGCCACGCCCGGCGTTGCACCAGTCCGCACCCAGCGCGATGGTGCGCGCGATCTCGAACGCACTGGTCACCTTGCCGGCCGCACCCACGCGGATACGGTCGCGCAGGTCCAGCCCGACCAGCGTGTTGTGCACCAGCAGCAGCGCTTCGTGCATCGGTACACCGACGTGATCGATGAACTCGGCCGGCGCGGCACCGGTCCCGCCCTCGGCGCCGTCGACGACGATGAAATCCGGCAGCAATCCGGTTTCCTGCATCGCCTTGGCGATGCCGAACCATTCCCAGGGATGGCCGATGGCCAGCTTGAAGCCCACCGGCTTGCCGCCGGACAACTCGCGCAGCCGCGCGACGAACTGCAGCAGCTCCACCGGCGTATTGAACGCGCTGTGTTTGGAGGGCGACACGCAGTCCACGCCCATCGGCACGCCCCGGGTGATCGAGATCTCTTCGCTGACCTTGGCGGCCGGCAGCACGCCGCCATGGCCGGGCTTGGCGCCCTGCGAGAGCTTGATCTCGATCATCTTGACCTGATCGTGGTTGGCGTTGGCAACGAACTTTTCTTCGCTGAAACCGCCGGCATCGTCACGGCAACCGAAATAGCCCGAGCCGATTTCCCAGACCAGATCGCCGCCCATTTCGCGGTGATACGGCGAGATCGAGCCTTCGCCGGTGTCGTGGTAGAAACTGCCGCGGCGCGCGCCTTCATTGAGGGCGCGGATCGCGTTGGCCGACAGCGAGCCGAAGCTCATTGCGGAAATGTTGAACACACTGGCCGAATACGGCTTGGCGCAGTTCGGGCCGATCTGGATGCGGAAATCGTGGTGGGCGATCTCGGTGGGTGCCAGCGAATGGTTGATCCATTCGTAGTCCACCGCATACGTGCTGCGCAGCGTGCCGAACGGCACCACGTCCATCTCATTCTTGGAGCGCTGGTAGATCAGCGCGCGCTGCTGGCGCGAGAACGGCACGTCTTCCAGATCGCTCTGCACGAAGTACTGGCGGATCTCCGGCCCGATCGATTCCAGCCCGTAGCGGAAGTGCGCCATCACCGGATAGTTGCGCCGCAGCGTGCTGCGCTTCTGCAGCATGTCCCACGTGCCCAGCCCGACCAGCACCGCCGTCACGCCGACGCCCCAGTACCAGGCGGGCCAGATCGTGGCCAACCACAGGCAGACCGGGAACAACAGGATGGCGAGCAGGTACGCGAGATAGCGGTGCATGGCTTTCCTCAATCAATAGCTGCCCCGAGTCTACAGGCGGTCGTCCACCACTTCCCGGGGCCATACGGATTTCACGTCGTACACCACACCGCCCGGCGTCAACAGCGCGCGCACCTGCGCGACATCGAGCGCACGGAAACGCTCATGCGCCACCGCCAGCACGACGGCGTCATAGGCGGCCGCATCCGGGGTCTCGACCCAGCGCACACCCGCATCGGCCAGCGCGGCCGGCCCGACCCACGGGTCCTGCACGTCCACCCGGGCACCACAGGCCTGCAGACGCTGCGACAGCTCCAGCGCGCGGCTGTTGCGCAGGTCCGGGCAGTTCTCCTTGAAGGTCACGCCGAGCACCAGCACGCGGGCCTGCGCGACCTCGATGCTGCGCGATGCCAGCAGCGCCAGCACGCGTTGTGCGACGTGCTCGCCGACCCGGTTGTTGACCTGGCGCGCGGTATGGATCAGATCGGGGTGATACCCCACGCTCTCGGATTTGTGCAGCAGGTAATACGGATCCACGCCGATGCAGTGGCCGCCGACCAGGCCCGGCCGGAACGGCAGGAAATTCCACTTGCTGCCGGCCGCGTCCAGCACGTCCTGGGTGTCGATGCCAAGCCGATCGAAGATCAAGGCCAGCTCGTTGACCAGGGCGATGTTGACGTCGCGCTGGATGTTCTCGATCACCTTGGCCGCTTCGGCCACGCGGATCGACGGGGCCGGCCAGGTGCCCGCGGTGATGATGCCCTTGTACAGGGCGTCGACCACGGCGGCGACCTCGGGCGTCGAGCCGGAGGTGATCTTGCGGATGTCGGGCAGCCGGCGCTCGCGGTCGCCCGGGTTGATCCGTTCCGGGCTGTACCCGCAGTAGAAATCGTCGTTGAAGCGCAGCCCCGATCCCGCCTCGAGCAGCGGCACGCAGACTTCCTCGGTGGTGCCGGGATAGACCGTGGATTCGTAGATCACGATGTCGCCGCGCTTGAGCAGCCCGGCGATCAGTGTGCTGGCGCTGCGCAGCGGGCCCAGATCGGGCTGCTCGTGCGCATCGATCGGGGTGGGCACGGTCACGATGTAGACGTTGCACCCGGCCAGCTGCGAAGGATCGGCGGTGTAACGGGCATGCACCGCGGCAGCGAGCTCGTCGGCGTCCAGTTCCAGGGTGTGATCCACGCCACGCTGCAGTTCGGCAACCCGCGCGGCATCGATGTCGTAGCCCACCGTGGGCTGCTGCCGGCCGAAGGTCACCGTCAACGGCAGCCCGACGTAGCCGAGCCCGATGACGCCGATGCACGGAGCGACTGCCGCGGAAATGGCCTGCGTCATCGCTCGGCTCCGCATCGCGGAACCGGGCCGGCCATCAGGCGGGGCTTCATCAGGGGATACGTCATGCGATACGGAGCCGGGGGTACAGGTGATGCAAGCCTAACGCGCCGGCCCCTGCCCCACAAAGAACAAAGCCGCCGCCCGCGGAGAGTACGGACGACGGCCAAAGGAATATTGGTCCAGCTGCGGTTACTACCCTTTCAGACAGCCTCCAAGGGCAAACCCCGCAAGACTGGTCACAGCTGGTAGAAAGAGAATAGGCGCCCAGCCGTGATCATTATGTTACGGCCAGCGTTGTTTTGCGTTACGAACCCAGCGTCACCGCTGCAGGTTCCAACTCGCCGGACACACCGGTCCAGGCAGCAAGCAGACATCCAAACCCTGCAGGCGCATCGCCACCGGTCGGAAGCTGTGGCTGAAAGCCGTGCCAGGGCGCATCGATGATACGCGCCAGTGCGTCGGGCTCGACCGCTGCCGATGCCATCGTCCAGCGCGGGAAGTGGCGGACGCTGACCGGACCGCGCGCAAGCTCGCGCAGGTTCGTATGGATGCGCGCATTGAACACGCGCTGGAACACCGAGTCCACGCCGTCCTCCGGGCCCTCGAAGTACTGCAGGAAACGTCGCCCGTCGAACATCAGCACGCCGGTGACGCCTGCTACTTTGTTGAACCCCATTGCTGCTTGCAGGATCTGATCGATATCAGACGTTTCGATTCCATCGATAGCGTCGCTTACATAAGCGACCGCATGCAGCGGCATGAAAGATTTCCGGAATGAACTGAAGCTGACTATGCCACGAAGTATTCGCACTGGGTAGACATCGAATGTGGCGCGCCCCCCCCCCTTACCAACCGCGCGGCGCAGCGTCGCTCATTCGGGCGCCTGGACCTCCAGGCCCCGGCCACGCAGCTGATCGACATACCCACCCGGCGTAAGCAGGGAGGTCACCGGGACGGTCGCAAAGGTGACCGTATTACGCGCCAGCGCGTCGGTGACCATGCTCATCCATTTGCGATGCGCCTGGGCATCCACGTCGGTCAGCCCACGGCGCCGCCCGAAGTCGCTGTTGGCCACCGCGTCCACGCAGGCCAGGTACTGGCCTTTCACCGCCAGCCGCTGCAGCGCCTCGATATCGCCGACCGACCAGGCGTTGGCCCGTTCGGCCAGCAGCGGGAGCCCGTGTTCGACCACATCCAGGGTGCGGCGGAAGCACTCCACATCCTGCAGCGCGGTCCCACGTACCTCCTTCGTGCCTGCCTCGGGTCGGCGATCTTGATCGTCACCTGGGTCGAGACCGGCTTGAGGCCATGGGCCTTGCTGGCCTTCTCGATGATGCGGGAGACCGGCGAAGACCGGCCGAGCCCGACATCCTTCAGCGCGGCTGCATACAGCTGGGTCGCCGCCACCAGCGGCCGGTCCTTCTCGATGCCGTTGTCGCGGCCGATATGGCGTTGCTTGAGCACCTCCCAGCGCGCGTACAGATCGGGCGGCAGCACTTCGCGCAGCGTGCGGCCCTGCGGATCACGCGCGGCCTTCATCGCCGACGGCACCAGGGTCAGGCCGCGGAAGAACCCCACATCGGCATCCAGCGTCCAACCGGGCGGGCCGAGCACCTCCTGCGCACTGGCGATCACCGCCTGCACCTCGTCGGCGCGCCAGTCCAGCTTGGCCGGCAGCGGCGAGACCGTGCCGAGGATCCACAGCGTGTGACCCTGGCTGTTGCGCACCTGCCACAACCCCGGCCCGGGCTGCACGCCGGACACCACCACCGGGGCGAGGTCGATCACCTCGCCCGCCGCCTGCACCGGCACCGGCACCGGCGTCTGGACCGGGGCCGCCGCCTGGGCCGCGCCGCCAAGCAGCAGTGCCACGCCCCACCCCAGTGCTTTCCCTGCACGTCCTGCGTTTGCCATGTGGCGTGTCCGAAGTGAATTGCTGCGCAGCGTACGGCGGCGCGCGGGCGGCTGCGTAAAGTTTGCGTTGCGCCGGCACTGGCGGCTCTCACGAACGAGGGCAGCCCATTGGCTGCCCTCGCGTTGCATCACCTCGACAGCGTGCGCCGGATCACGGCGCGATCAGAACTCGCGCCAATCCCCTTCGATGTTCGCGGCCGAACGCGACGGCAGCGACGTTACGCTCCCGCCGGCCGGGCGAACGCTGGCTGCGGGCCGCGGCGGTGCAGCAACCGGCGGTGACACCGCGCGTGTGGAGACGGCCGGCGGCTGCCGCTGTCCGTCGTGCTGCGCCGCCAGGCGGAAGCGCGCGACCGCACCCGACAGCGCGACCGCCTGCTCTTCCATCGCCCTGGCCGCGGCAGTGGCTTCTTCCACCAGCGCCGCGTTCTGCTGCGTGGTTTCATCCAGCTGCACCACGGTCTGGCTGACCTGCTCGATACCGGCGGACTGCTCCTGCGACGCCGCCGAGATCTCGGCCATGATGTCGGTGACCTTCTGCACGGAGGTGACGATCTCGGTCATGGTGACCCCGGCCTTGTCGACCAGCCCCGCACCGACGGCCACCTTGTCCACCGAATCTTCGATCAATCCCTTGATCTCCTTGGCCGCCGCCGCAGAACGCTGCGCCAACGTGCGCACCTCGCTGGCCACCACCGCAAAGCCCCTGCCCTGCTCGCCCGCACGCGCGGCTTCGACCGCTGCGTTCAAGGCCAGGATGTTGGTCTGGAACGCGATCCCGTCGATCACGGTGATGATGTCGGCGATCTTCTTGGACGAAGCCTCGATCCCGCGCATCGTGGAGACCACCTCCTGCACCACCTGGCCGCCTTCGGAGGCCACCGCGCCGGCACCGATCGCCAGCTGGTTGGCCTGGCGCGCGTGCTCGGCGTTCTGCCGCACGGTGGAGGTCAACTCTTCCATCGAGGCCGCGGTTTCCTCCAGGTTGGCCGCCTGCTGCTCGGTGCGCCGCGACAGGTCACTGTTGCCGCTGGCAATCTCCACCGCCGCCGTATTGATGCTGCCCGCTGCGAACTGGATGCTGCCGATGATGCCGGTCAGCTGCCCGACGGTGCTGTTGGCATCGTCCCGCATCCGCGCGAACACGCCCTGGAACTCGCCATCCATCCGCACCGTAAGGTCGCCGGAGGCGATCGCCTTGAGCAGCGCTGACAGCTGCCGGAGGTTGTCATCGCTGATATGCATCATCGTGTTCAGGCGCTCGATCATCACCTTGAACTGATGCTCGAAGGCATCGGCATCGCCGCGCTGACTGAAGTCACCCGCCGCGGCGGCCGAGGCAAGGCGGTGGATCTGGCCGTTGATCGCAGCGAGATTCTGCTTGGTCGTAGCCATCGCTTCGGTGAAGCGCGCTTTATCGCCAGGCAGGGCCTCCAGGTCCTCGGTCAGGTCACCCACCGCATAATTGCGCACCACGTCGATGATCTTCTGCGTCAACGCAATGCTGCTCCCGACCAGGGCGTTGGTGCCGCTGGCCATGCGCCCGAAATCACCGGGGAAGGCGCCCGCATCGATGCGGTGGTCCAGCTCGCCCAGATCATGCCGGTGCGCCATCTCCTGCTGCGCGGTGGAGAACGCACGCAGCCGCGTGGTCATGTCCTCCATGCTGGACAGCAGCTGCCCGGTCTCGTCACGGCTGCGTGCACCCACCACGGTGTCGAAGCGCCCTTCGGCGATCGAACGCGAGACCTCCATCGCCCGGCGCAGGGGGCCAACCAGGCTGCGGGTAATCCACCAGGCCATGCCGCCGCCGGCCAGCAACGCAACCGCCGCAAAGACGATCAGCAAGGTGCGCGATGCCTGGATGGCGTCATTGATGGCCGCCGCCCCTTCCCCGTTGCGTCGCTCCTGCAGCTCCACCGCCGATTGGATCGAGGCCGCGCGCGCGGCCATCAACGGCCCGGCCTCGCCATACAGCAAGGCGACCGCCGCCTCGTCCTCACCGGCACTGGCGTGCTCGATGATGCGGTTGTGCAACGCCACCGCCGCGTCCTGGGCCTCCTTGATGGCCTGCTTGGCCTGCATCCCTTCTGCATTGTGGGGAATCGCATCCAGGGCGGTACGCGCGCTGGCGTAGTCCTCGCGCACTGCCTGGATCCGCGCAAGGATCGCGGGCGTGTGCTGCTCCCCTTCCAGGATCAGGTCACGCAGGTTGGTTTCATTCTGGAAATTGCTGCGCCGCATCGACGAGAGCAACTGCACCTTGCGGTTGTTGGTCTCCATCTCCACCACGCGCTGCCCGATCCCGGCGGCCTGGTACAAGGCCAACGACGAGGAAAGGATCAGCAGCACCAACAGCAGCCCAAAGCCCAGCGCCAGCTTGCTGCCCACTTTCAGATTTCTCACATAGTCCATTGCATTGCGTCCGCTATATCGTCACGAGTGACATCAGGAACCCAATTGCGGCTGCACGATTAATAGCTTGAGTCAATGATCAAGCGTGGCGGGAGGCTGATTCCGTGATGGAATTCCGCGGATCGCACTTAATCTCCGCGATGTTTTCGCACCGCCCGCCAAAGATCTGGCATTGACGCCGGGCGGCCATTTTTTGCTGCGCAGCAACACGCCGCGATGTCGGCGAGCCAGCGTCAATCGCCCGGCACCGTGATGTCCGTCGGGACAGTCTTGTGAGACAACTTCTTCGGATAAATCTCAGTTCTGTGACCGACTTCAGAAATTCGCCGGGGCATCAGGGCGCGGCGGACGGCGTTCCACAGTTGTGCGGACACACGCACGCACGCAGCGCAGTACCCGGCGCATGTGCACAGGGCCACGGCGACCGGGAACGATCGAAGGGACGATGATGAGGAGCGGCACTGCAAGGCCTCGACCCGCGATCGCGGGGAGATACAACACCACAGTGTGGTGCCCGGGGCCGGAATCGAACCGGCATGGGGTTGCCCCCGGCGGATTTTAAGTCCGATGCGTCTACCAGTTTCGCCACCCGGGCAACGGCGCGCATAGGGTGCCTGATCGCACCGGTTTTTGGAATGCATGCGCGCCGATGCCGTGACGCTCAGATCGCCCGGGAATACCGCACCGGCTGGTCCGGCTGGGCCAGATAGCGGTCGAAGCACATCGCCAGCAGCCGCAGCAGCGGGCGCCCGCGTTCACTGGCGCGCACCACGCCCTGCGCATAGTCGGCCAGGCCGTCGGCCTGCAGTGCGGCCAGCGCGCGCAGGCCATCGGCGAAATACGTCTCGAAGTCCACCCCATGCCGTGCCGCCAGGGCGGCACCGTCCACTTCACCGTGGCACATCAGCTGCCCGATCAAGTCGGCGCGCAGCACATCGTCCTCATCCAGCTGCAGACCCCGCCAGACCGGCAGGCGCCCTGCATCGACCGCCGCCTCCCAGGCCGGCAGTTCACGCGGGTTCTGGCTGTAGGTGGCGCCGATATGGCTGATCGCACTGGCGCCCAGACCGACCAGATCGGTATCGGCGTGTGTGGTGTAGCCCATGAAGTTGCGATGCAGCTGGCCCGCGCGTTGTGCACGCGACAGGTCTTCTTCGGGCAGCGCGAAATGGTCCATGCCGATGTACTGATAGCCCGCGTCAGAGAGCCGCTGCACGGCCAGGCCGAGCAGCGCGAGTTTCTGTTCGGGGCTGGGCAGGTCCGCATCGGCGATCTGGCGCTGCGCGCGGAACAGGTGTGGCAGGTGAGCGTAGCCGTACACCGCCAGGCGATCCGGCCGCTCACGCAGCACAGTGTCCAGCGTCTGCGCGAAACCGGCGAGTGTCTGCTTCGGCAGGCCATAGATCAGATCGACATTGACCGATCGCAGCCCGTGCTCGCGGCAGGCACGCAGGATGTCCAGCGTGGCCTCCACACCCTGCTCGCGGTTGATCGCCTTCTGTACGTCCGGATCGAAGTCCTGCACCCCCAGGCTGGCGCGGTTGAAACCGAGCTCGGCCAGCACCGCGATATCATCGCGGCTGACGAAACGCGGGTCCAGCTCGATCGAGAAGTCGCGGGCGGCGGACGAGCTGAAGTTGAAGCGCTGGCGCAGCCCATCGATCAATTCGCGCATCTGCGCCGGTGCGAGAAAGTTCGGCGTGCCACCGCCAAGATGCAGCTGGATCACTTCGCGCGCCGGATCGAACTGCGGCGCCATCAGGTCCGCCTCGCTCAGCACGCGGGCCACATAGCTGATGCCCTTGCTGTGGTCGCGGGTGATGACGCGGTTGCAGCCGCAGTAGAAGCACGGGCTGCTGCAGTACGGCACATGCACATACAGAGACAGCGGCCGGCCGAGCCGGTTGCTGTCCACGATGGCCTCGCGCAGCGCAAGCTCACCATAGCCGTCATGGAAATGCGGCGCAGTGGGATAGGAGGTGTAGCGCGGGCCAGGCCGGTCGTGGCGGCGCAGCAGCTCGGGGTCGAAGTGCCAGGCGAGCCCGGCGGCGGCAGGCGAGAAGGTATCCATGCCGCCAGCTTGCGCGTGCGCGGGTGCGCACGCATTGCGTCAGATCAATTCACACCCGGGCGGCCAGCCAGCGGCAGGCTTGGCCAGCGCAGCATCTGGAAGCGACGCCAGAATGTGTCGGCGATCCGCTCGGCCACATCGTCGGCCAGCCGCTGCATGGGGGGATTGCCGCATTCGGCGGTGGTCTGCCGGAACAGGGCCAGCCAGCGGTCGAACAGATCGCGGTCGAGCTCATCCATGGCCATGTGCTTGGGCATTGGCGCGCCCTTGAAGCGCCGCATGCCGCGCAGCATCGCCGACCAGAAATCGACCAGCTGGGCCAGATGCGCATCCCAATCGTGGATCCGCGCCGTGAACACCGGGCCCAGGCGCGGCTCCTCGCGGACGCGCGCGTAGAAGTCATGCACCAGGCGGGTGACCTCCTCTTCGCTGCACAGGTCCAGCGCGGGATCGGGCAGCGCGTTGTCAGTGGGATCGGGCATGAACATCCTCGGGCAGCAACGCCCAGCATCGGCGGCAGAGCCTGCCACCGCCTTGATCAGGATCAATGAAGCCAGTGGCCAAGCCTTCTAGTCTGGGGACTCGACAGGAAGCGCGCACCCGCGATCCCGGCCCCCGGTCGGCGCGAAGTATAGCCGTGCCCTGCCCCCTCCTCCTGACCGTGGCCGCAATGAACGACCTGCACGACCCGCCCGACGGCAGCCGCCGACGGCTGATCCAGCAATGGGGCGCCATCCTGTGGCCCAGCTTCGTGGCGGCCGGCCTGGCCAGCGTGGTGTTCTTCGCCTTCGTTGACCCCCTGCGCCTGCGCGACATCAGCTTCCCGCAACACCAGATCAGCCGCGAACTGGGCTATACGCTGGGGTTCTTCATGTTCTGGGCAGTCACCGCCGCCGCCAGCACGATTACCTGGTACCTGCTGCGCCCGATGCCCAGCGACGACGATGATCTGCCGCTGGGGTGACCATGACAGACCGCCTCGCCCTGCATCTTGTCGATACCTCGCCCGCACCCCCTGCCCCGGCGCGACGCGCGCCACTGCGCTGGCGGCCGCTGCTGTCCGCGCTGCTGCTGGCCGGTTTCTATGCCCTGCCCTGGCTGCGCTGGGAGGGTCGGCAAGCGCTGTTGTTCGACCTGACCGCGCGCCGCTTCGATCTGTTCGGCTGGACGCTCTGGCCGCACGACGTCGGCCTCCTGCTGGGTCTGGCCGCCGTGCTGGCCACCGCGCTGGTACTGCTCACCAACCTGGCCGGGCGGCTCTGGTGCGGCTACGCCTGTCCGCAGACCTTGTGGAGCCGGTTGTTCCGCTGGATCGATCACGGCACCGCGCGCTGGCTGCCGGCCACCGGCGCCGCGCGTACGGTCAAGCATCTGCTGTGGCTGCTGGTGGCCGCGTGGACCGGCATCACCTTCGTGGGCTTCTTCAGCCCGATCCACGGTCTGGTCGGTACACCCTGGCCACCCGCCTGGAGTGGCTGGGAAACGTTCTGGATCGTCTTCTATGCGGCAGCCACCTGGGGCAATGCCGGGTTCCTGCGCGAACATGTCTGCCGCGAGCTGTGCCCGTATGCGCGCATCCACGGCATGTTCTGCGACAGCGACACCCCGCGCATGCACTACCACGCACGTCGCGGTGAACCGCGTGGCCCGCGCGTGGCGGGGCTGGGTGGGGTCGAGGCGCGCGGCCGCGGACTGCTCGACCCCACCAGCGCCAGCGACTATGCGTTCCGCGCCGCGCACGAGGCTATCGCCGGCCCGATGCCGCACTTCAGCGCCGATCGACTCGGCGATTGTCTGGATTGCGGGGACTGCGTCAGCGTCTGCCCGATGGCGCTGGACGTACGCGCCGGGCCGAACGCCGATTGCATCGGCTGTGGCGACTGCCAGGATGCCTGCGACGCGCGCATGCGTGCCTGGCAGTTCCCACCGGGATTGCTCCGTTATGCGCGTCCATCGGCCATGCAGCACCGCCCGTCACGCTGGGTCCGTCCGCGCACGCTCGCGGCGGCCGGCACGCTGTTGGCGCTGCTGGCCATCGGTCTTCATCACCTGTAATGGCGCCGCGTTGGCGGTTGTCCCCGTATCGTCTCCCCGGTCCCCCGACCCGGTTTCAGCGCGCGCGTGGGCGTACGCTGCGCGGCGGCACCAACTGGGCGCGCCGCACGATCCCCAACTGTTCGATGATCAACGCCAGCTCATTGGTGACACGGGTTCGCGCGGTGCCCTGCGCGGGTGGGACCAGACGTTCGAGCACACGCTGGTAGGTGGACCAGAATTCCGGGCCGCAGCCATGTTTCACGTAGCTGGCTTCCAGCTCGGTTCGCACTCCGTCAGCCAAGTCATGTTCGCCGTATTCCATACGACCTCCGTGGGACTTGCTTGCCTCAGGGACGACAAAACCCCCTCAGGGGTGGATTCACTTCGGGTTCACTTAAAATTTGCACGGCCCATTCATTAAGTCAATTATCCGAAGGGCAAAGGCCGCGTCCATGATGAACCGTTCATATTACGCCCCGTCGCCCTGCCTGCATCATGCAGGGCGCGTATTGACAGCAATATGTCAGCGCGGCACGCCGGATAATCCACTGCCGGCCACATCGCCCCCGGGAGAAACCACGGGCGCAGCCGGACTACTCCGCCGCCGAGCGCGTGTCCTGCATGCCCACCCGCTCAGGCAGGTGCGGCGCAACGAACTGCATCAACCGTTCCATCGCACTGTCCGCCGGCGGTCGGCCTGCAATGCGATCGGCAAACGCCTCCCAGTCTCCGGCCGACAACACCTCGATCAGGGTCGGCTCCACGCCGAGCCAGCGCATGCTCCAGTACGGAAAATAGCGCCCTGGCACGCGTGCATGGCCCAGTTTGCGGATGTTGCGATGGCTGCGGGCCTGCAGCACGCGCTCATGCACGGCCGACACCCCGTCATCCGGGCCTTCGAAATACTGCAGGAAACGATTGCCGTCGCAGAGAAGCACACCGGTGACCCCGGCCAGGCTGTTGAAGCGGATGGCATCCTCAACAAGTGCATCGAGGTGCTCGGCCGACAGCGGGCCCGCAACGTCGCTGACATACGCGATCGCGCAAAGGGGCATGGGTAAACTCCAACACGTCAAACCTCTATGCTGGCACTTTCAGGTACCTAAATAAAGCGACTGGCTGAAGCGTTCAGAACAGCATTCAAAGGAAACTCGCGCGGTTGGACTGCTTTCGCTGCTCCAATTCGGCGGCACCATTTACTGAGGCGCGGCCATCGAACTGCGTACCGCCTCGCTGAACGCATCGAGCAGGAACGGCTTGGCGATCATGGCCATGCCGTTATCCAGAAACGCCGAGCGCTCCTGTGCTTTTTCCGCATAGCCGGTCATGAACAGCACAGGCAATGACGGGCGCGACTGCCGCGCGATTTCAGCCAGCTGGCGTCCGTTGAGGCCAGGCAGCCCGACATCGGTGATCAGCAGATCGATTTTCTTCGACGAGCCCAGAATCCGAATGGCGCCATCGGCATCGCCCACTACTTCGGCGGCATAGCCGAGGTCTTCCAGCACCACGGTGACCAGCATCCGGACCTGCTCGTCGTCTTCCACCACCAGGATCGACTGGCCGGCACCGAGCGACACCGGCTGTGCGTTGGGCGCCTCGTCATCCTCGGCGGCATCGTGCACCACCGGCATGAACAACGACACCGTCGTGCCCTGCCCGGGCGCGGAATCCACCGTGATGTGTCCGCCGGACTGCTGCATGAAACCGTAGATCATCGACATGCCCAAGCCGGTGCCCTTGCCGATCGGCTTGGTGGTGAAGAACGGCTCGAAGATCCGTTCGACCACCTCCGGTGGCATGCCGGTACCCGAATCGGAGACGGACACTACGGCGTACTCGCCCGCCGGAATGGTCGGCAGCTCGCCATCGGCGGCAAAAACGTGCGAGGTCCGCAGGATCAGTTCGCCCCCTTCGGGCATCGCATCACGTGCGTTGATGGCCAGATTCAACAGCGCACTTTCGAACTGGTTGCTGTCCAGGTTCGCGCGCAGCGGGGCATCGCTGGTCGCCATCTGGATGCGGATCTTCTCGCCGAGGGTGCTGCGCAGAAGGTGCTGGACGGAACCGACCAGCGCGTTGAGCTCCACCGTTTTCGAATCCAGCGACTGCCGGCGCGAGAATGCCAGCAGGCGCTGGGTCAACGCGGCCGCACGTTGGCTGGAGGCCGTCGCTGCATCCAGGAAACGCTCCAACCCTTCCATGCGCCCCATGTCCACGCGCATGCGCATGATGTCCAACGAGGACAGGATGCCGGTCAGCATGTTGTTGAAGTCATGCGCGATGCCGCCGGTGAGCTGCCCGATCGCATCCATCTTCTGCGACTGGCGCAGGGCCGCTTCGCTGGCCTCGCGCGCCGCCATCTGGCGTTCCAGTTCGGCGGTGCGCTCGGCGACCATCGCCTCCAGGTCCAGCGCGTGCTGCTGGCTGGTCTCCAAGGCCAGTTTGGAGGCGGTGACATCGGTGACGAACACATGGAATCCATCCGGCGCGCCATCCGCATCGAAGCGCGGCGAGTAGCGGATCTCGCTATCGCGCCGGCGGCCGTCACTGAACGGCCAATTGGCTTCGAACACGATGTGTTCGCCGGCGAGCGCACGTTCGATCAAAGGGCGGCGACTGGTCCAGACCTCTTCCCCGAACACCTCCGGCACGCGCTTGCCGATCACCTCCGATACCGGACGCTGGAACCAGGCTTCATAGGCCTTGTTCGCAAAGCGGTAATGCAGGTCGCGGTCGATGAAGGCGATCAGCACCGGCATCGCATCAGCGACCAAGCGCAATTCGGCCTCGCTGCGTTCCAGCGCGGCACGCCCATCGGCCAGCGCCCGCATCTGGTCACGCACCAGGAACTGCTTGTCGCGCGCGCGCAGTGCACTGCGCACCGAGCTCAGCAGCGAGCTGCTGCCGAGTGGGCGGTCCAGTTCGATGATGTTGATCGCCAGCTTCAGGCCGGCATCGGCCAGCGGGCGCTTCTGCGAGCGCGGCGAGCGCAGCAGGATGAAGGGAATATCGGACCACGACGGCTGCCGGGACAGGGGCTCGAGCAGGGCGGCAGTGCCCTTCGCCACGGCCTCTTCGGTCACCACCACGACGCCCACGTCATCATCGAGCGCCTCGGCCAGCCGTGCCAGGCTGTCGTGGATCGTGGTCGGCACGCCGGCGGCGCTGAGCACGGCAGCGATGCTGTGCGCATCACGCCCGAACGGTGCGAAGATCTGCACCCCACCGGGCGCGGCGTCAGTCCGCACGGGTGTGGCCAAGCAGATGTGCTGTATTGCCCACGAATTCCGGTGTGCCGGTCAGGATGCCCTTGAACTCATTGAGCGGCGCACTGAGCGAGATGCCCTTGCCGTCGATCTTCAACTCGCGGATCGTGTTCTCGTGCGCACCGCCGCGGTTCTTGATCACCGAGATCGCCTTGCGGATCCGCCCCTGCGATTCGAAGAAGCGGAACAGCACCACCGAGTCGGCAATGTAGGACACGTTGAGATTGCCCGTGGACATGGTACCGACCAGCCCGTGCTGCGGATTGATCAGGATGGTCGCCACGCCGTTCTGGTTGAGGTAGGAGAGCATCTCATGCAGCTGAAGCATCAGCTGCTTTTCCTGCGGCATCGCGGTGACGTAACCGTTGAGGCTGTCGATCACCAGCAGACGGCACTGGCGTTCCTCGACCGCACGCTGCATGTTCCAGGCGAACTCGCCCGGTGAAATCTCGGCCGGATCCACCTGCTGGATCTCCAGCAGGCCCGACGCCAGGTGCTTGCTCAGGTCGATGTCCAGCGACTCGGCGCGCGCCAGCAAGGTGCCGATGCGCTCATCGAATTCGAAGATGCAGCAGTGTTCACCGCGCTCGCAGGCGGCCCACACATATTGCAGCGCTACGTTGGTCTTGCCGCTGCCGGCCGGGCCGGTCAGCAGCGTGCTGGTACCCCGCAGCGGTCCGCCGCCGAGCAGGCTGTCGATCTCCCCGACCCCGCTGCTGATCGGCGTGCCATTGAACGTGGCGTGGTGGTCCGAGGCGATCAAGCGCGGGAACACCTCCAGGCCGCCTTCGCGGATGGTCATGTCGTGGTAGCCGGCGGTGAAGTTCACGCCACGCAGTTTCTGCACATGCATCCGGCGGCGGGCCGGGCCGAAATCCAGCGTGAGCCGTTCCAGCGACACCACGCCATGACACAGACTGTGCAACTGGCCATCGCGCTCTTCACCGGAGGCGGTCATGTCATCGACCAGCACCACCGTCGCGCTCTTGGGCGCGAAGAACTGCTTGAGCGAGAGGATCTGCCGGCGATAGCGCAGCGGATCCTGCGAGAGCAAGCGCAGCTCGGAGAGCGAATCGAACACTACCCGGTGGGGCTTGATCCGCTCCACCTCGCCCAGGATCAGCTTGACCGTCTCATCCAGCTCGACCTCCCAGGAGTGCAGTACCGACTGCATCCGGCCGTCGCCCAGCGCTTCCTCGGCCGAGGCCAGCTCGAACAGGTCCAGGCCCTCCAGTGACCAGCCGTGGGCATGGGCGACTTCCCGTAGTTCGTCAGCCGTTTCGGAGAGCGTGATGTACAGGCATCGCTCCCCCTTGGTCAGCCCATGCAGCAGGAACTGCAGGGACAGCGTGGTCTTGCCCGAGCCGGGCGGCCCCTCGAGCAGGTACAGCCGCCCTTGCGGGAAGCCCCCGCCCAGGATGCTGTCGAGGCCTTCGATACCCGTCGCTACGCGTGCTTTTTGTGTCTGCATAAGGCTGCCAATATGGACGGCCGCAGCATACGAAGCGCGTTGTGTAGACCCTGTCGCCTCTTGCCTCCGAAACTGAATGGAGGCGCACAACGCACAAAGCCCGCTTTCGCGGGCTCTGGGCTACTTTCTATTTGGAGGCCTGGGTCGGAATTGAACCGGCGTACGCGGATTTGCAGTCCGCTGCATGACCACTCTGCCACCAGGCCGGTGACCCTACGATCATCGAAGGCGTGTTGCGTGCCCCGATAAAACAAGACCCCGAGAACGGGGCCTGGTCAGGATTTGGAGCGGGAAACGAGACTCGAACTCGCGACCTCAACCTTGGCAAGGTTGCGCTCTACCAACTGAGCTATTCCCGCAAAATCAAGCGTGTATGTTACCGAAACCACTCGAAACACACCAGCCTTTTCACACTTTTTTTCACATCCCGGCCGATGCTTCCGGACCGGATGCCCGCGTGCCACCGCGGAGAAAAACAAGGCCCCAAGGGGGCCCTGTCGAAATCTGGAGCGGGAAACGAGACTCGAACTCGCGACCTCAACCTTGGCAAGGTTGCGCTCTACCAACTGAGCTATTCCCGCAGACTTTCGCTTGCCCCGACCGCACCGCACCCTGAGGCGCTGGAGGCTGTCGGCCCCTCGACCTGCGTCGAAGGAGCGCTATTCTGTCGGAATTCCTTCACGTCGTCAACATCCTTTTCGCCGCAACTTGTTTCTGGTTCCCCACCCTGCGAACAGCCCGCCACACCCGCGCCCCAAGCCGGATGGACATCGCGCCGCGCGGGGCGGTCCGGGCGGCCTCCGACAGCTTCCCGTGCTCCTCCTGCACAAAGTCCCGCATGTCCAGCCTGCCAGACGTTGACGTCCCGAAGCGCCCCCCCCCCGACCTGCACGTTGTTGCGGTTTTACGTGGCCCGCGTGATGCAGCTGGGCATAAAGCGCCGGCCGATTGAACAGTGCAGCGCAACGCCCTCCCGCAGCTTGCGCCCGTCGTCCCCCTTGACCCTCCTGTGACTGGGCGAAGGACTGGTGCAGCTGCAGCCCCCTTAGCCACCGCAGCACGTTCCGCGTTTAGTTGCACTTTTCCCACAAGTTGTATTGTCAGTGGAAGTGCGACGCTGTCTGATGCATGCAATGCAACGGAGCCCACGCTTGAAGATTACGACACCCATGGCACGCACCTCTGCCAGCAGCGCCAGGCTGATGCTGTCTGCACTCAACTACATTCAAGGTCGCCCTGCGCGCATGGCCGCCACCTGTACCGGACTGTTATTGACCGCATCGGTGGTAGCCGCCCCCGTGACGCTCGTATTCCCGCTACCCGATGGCAACCACCTGAGCGTTTCGGCCAGCGACAACCACGTACACGCACAGCGGATGTCGGGGAAACGTCGGGCAATTTCCGTGGATTCCGACCTGCGGCGGGTGCTGATGCAGGCCGATACCGTGTTTCCGATCAACCGCAGCGGCTTCATGCTGGAGGGCGGTCCGGGCGCAACGCTGTTCGTGCGCGCGCCATCCAATCCCGCCCGTCCGATGGCCTACTGCGGTTCGGGGCGGGAAGACCAGGTGCTGCTGATCGAAGTCCGCGCGAACCGACTGGTCCTGCTCGACCGACTGCTGCTCGAAAGCTGCTTACGTTCCATTGCAGTGATCGCAGACCTGGGCGACTCACCACAGGAAGCCGTGGAACCCATGGCATATCCGTGGGTGGCTCGATTTCAGGCGCTCAACATGGATGGCCCTTATCCTCGCTGCGTTCGCATCGCACATCAAGGACTCTGGGTAGACGACTCCTGCGAGACAAGCGAACGGCCTCAGCCTGAGTAGTCGCTTGGCCCGTCATGGCCGTCGGGGCTGCTGTGCTGACGGAGTGAACCCATGATGCAGATGCATACGCGAGGCACCACGCGAATACGAAAAAAAGCGACCCGGAAGGTCGCTTTTTTCGGCGTTTCCGTTCGCGACGGATCGCGATGGAAACAGTATCTGGAGCGGGAAACGAGACTCGAACTCGCGACCTCAACCTTGGCAAGGTTGCGCTCTACCAACTGAGCTATTCCCGCTTGGGAGGCGAAATTCTACAGCCAAACGAGGGGCTGTCAACAGCCCTTACGCATTCTTTTTTGCTTTGGCGTTCTCGCGCGCGAGGCGCTCGTCTTCGCGCAGGCTCGGCCACGCCGCGTGCAGGTACTGCAGCCCCGACCACAGCGTCAGGATCGAGGCGATCGCCAGGGTCCAGTCACCGATGTGGAAGACCTGGGTACCCATCCAGATGTCCTGCATCGGCGTGTGCGGAGCGACCGAATACAGCAGGCACAACAGGGCGACCATCTGCGCGGTGGTTTTCACCTTGCCGATCACCGCCACGCGCACCTTGGCACGCTGGCCGATTTCGGCCATCCATTCGCGCAGTGCCGACACGGCAATCTCGCGGCCGACGATCACGGCCGCCCACACCGCCATCCACGCGGTGGGATGGCCCTGCACGATCAGGAACAACGCCACGGCCACCATCAGCTTGTCCGCGACCGGGTCGAGGAACGCACCGAACGCGGACTGCAGGTCGTAACGGCGGGCGATCCAGCCGTCGAGCCAGTCGGTGAGCGCGGCCAGGCCGAAGATCGCCGCGGAGGCGAAATTGGTCCACTTGTAGGGGAGATAGAACACCAGCACCAGGACGGGGATCATCACGATCCGCAGCAGGGTCAGCCAGGTGGGGAGGGTCAACTTCATTGCGTCTCTCTACTCGCCCGCCGCATCGGGCGTAGGCAGTCCATGAAGGTTAGCGTAGATACGCGCAGCGAGGGCGTCATTGATGCCGTCCACTTTCGCGATTTCCGCTTCGCCGGCGGCTTTCAGGCCGACCAGGCCGCCGAAATGCTTGAGCAGGCTGGCCCGCCGGCGCGGGCCGATGCCGGGGATATCTTCGAGTTTGCTGGTCATGCGGGCCTTCTGGCGGCGCCCGCGGTGGCCGGTGATGGCGAAGCGGTGGGCCTCGTCACGCACCTGCTGGATGAACTGCAGGGCCGGCGACGCTGCGCCCGGGCGCAGTTCGCGCCCATCCGGCAGCACCAGGGCTTCGTGCCCTGCCCTGCGCTCCACGCCCTTGGCCACACCGACCAGCATCACCCCTTCCACGCCCAGATCGGCCAGCGCCGACTGCGCCTGGGCCAACTGGCCGGCGCCACCGTCGATCAGCAACAGATCAGGCAGCACCGCATCTTCCTCCACCGCGCGACGGAAGCGCCGTTCGATCGCCTGGTGCATGGCGGCGTAGTCATCACCGGGCTCGATGCCGCTGATGTTGAAACGGCGGTACTGACTGCGCACCGGGCCGGCCGCATCGAACACCACGCACGAGGCCACGGTGGCTTCGCCCATGGTGTGGCTGATATCGAAACACTCCACGCGCTTGACCGGTTCAGTCAGGCCGAGCATCTGCCGCAGGTCTTCGCTGCGTGCGTGCTGCGCAGTGCGGCTGCCCAGTTCGGTGACCAGGGTGATCTGCGCGTTGCGTGCGGCCAGTTCGACATACCCGGCGCGCTCGCCGCGCACGTTCCAGCGCAGCTGCACCTTGTGCTCGGCCGAGGCGCTCAGCGCCGATTCGATCAGGCTGGCATCCGGGATTTCGCGGTCGAGCAGAATCTCGCGCGGCGGCGCGTGCTCGGCGTAGTACTGGGAGACGAAGGCACCCAGCACTTCGTCGGCGCTTTCTTCACCGTTGGTGCGCGGAAAGAACGGACGCGTCCCCATGTTGCGGCCATCACGGAAGGCCAGCAGCAGCACGCAGGCGCTGGCGCCCTGGGTGGCGCAGGCGAGCACGTCCAGATCGGCCGCGCGACCGTCTACATACTGGCGGGTCTGCATGCTGCGCAGCGAGGCGATCAGATCGCGCAGGCGCGCGGCCTGCTCGAATTCCAGTGCTTCGCTGGCGGCCTGCATCTGGGTGCCGAGCTCGCGCGCCAGCTGATCGCTCTTGCCTTCCAGGAACATCGAGGCGCGCCGCACCGATTCGGCGTAATCGTCCGGTGCCACCAGCTCCACGCAGGGCGCGCTGCAGCGGCCGATCTGGTACTGCAGGCAGGGCCGCGAGCGGTTGCGGAACACGCTGTCTTCGCAGCTGCGCAGCTTGAACAGCTTGTGCATCAGGTTGAGCGTTTCGCGCACGGCAGTGACGCCGGGATACGGCCCGAAGTAACGCCCCGGCACCGCGCGCGGGCCACGGTGCAGTGCGATCCGCGGCCATTGCTCACGGGTCAGCAGCACGTGCGGATAGGTCTTGTCGTCGCGCAGGGAGACGTTGTAACGGGGCGAGAGCGACTTGATCAGCTGGTTTTCCAGCAGCAGCGCCTCGGCCTCCGAGCGGGTCACGGTCACGTCCATGCGCGCGACCTGCGAGAGCATCGACATGATCCGCGTGGTCTTGGGCGTGCCGTTGAAATAGCTGCCCACGCGGTTGCGCAGCGCACGCGCCTTGCCGACGTACAGCAGCGTGTCGTCGGCGGCGTACATGCGGTACACGCCGGGGGCGGTGCTCAGGTGGGCCGCAAATGCCTTGCCATCGAAGGCGGGGGCGGAAGTAACAGTCATTCGTTGATCGGCACGTCGCTCAGGACACCACTGACGGGGTCGAATCGCAGTACGGCATGGGCATCGGTCTCGGCGATCCAGACCGCACCGCCACCCAACGCCAGGCCGGCCGGACCATGCAGGCGTCGCGGCAGCTCCAGCGTGCTCAGCTCACCACCGCCCAGGCGCAGCGTGCGCAGGCGGCCGTTGCCGGCATCGGCGATCCACAGCAGCGGCGCATCCGGACTCAGCGCGATCGCCTGCGGGTACTGCAGCAAAGCCGAGGTGCGCGGGCCGTCCTGTTCGCCGAAGGTCCACAGCCCCTGCCCGACCAGCGTCTGTACCAGATCGCCACGCAGCTGCATGGCGCGGATCGACGAGCCCAGCGCGTCGCAGACGTACAGCACCTGCTGGACCGCCGCGACCGAGCACGGCTGCGCAAAGGCGGCCATATGGCCACTGCCGTCGCGCTCATCGATGGCGCCACTGCCGGCGCGCCACTGCAGGCTGCGCTGGCCGAGGTGATAGCTCCAGATGCGGTTGTCGCCGGCCATCGCGATATGGATCTGGTTGTCGGCGACGGCCAGGCCCTGCGGGTGGTTGAGGGCAGTGTGGCGCGGATCGGCCACCGGCCCTTCGATCGGCTCGCCGGGGCGGCCGGTGCCGCACAGCGTGTCGACCTGCCCGGAAAGAAGATGGATGCGGCGCAGGGCATGGTTGCCGGTGTCGGCCACGTAGAGCCATTCGCGCTCCAGCGCGAGGCCCTGGGGATGGTGAAAGGCCGCCTGGGCCTGGTCGCCATCCATGAAATCGGCGGTCCCCATGCCGAACTGGCGCAGCACACGGCCGCCATGGCTGCACTCCAGCACGCGGTGATGGCCGGTATCGGCGATGTACAGGCGCTCGGTGGTCACCGCCAGGCCGGTCGGGAAGCGCAGCGGCAGGCGCGGCTCGGGGCGCAGTTCGCGGGCACCGTGCAGCTCTTCATCGGACGGCCGCGAGCTCCCTTCGCAGAGCGCCGTGAGCGCGCGTTCCAGCTCCCCGCCAAGACCGACCAGACGGTCGCGCTCGCGCCCCTGGGCATCGAGCAGGACCAGGGTCGGCCACGCGGTCACGCCGAAGCGGCGCCAACCATCCCACTCCGCATCCAGCAGGGCCGGGGCGGTCAGCCCCTGGCGGCGCAGCAGCTTGAGGGACTGCTCGGGGTCACGCTCCCCATCGAACCGCGGCACCTGCAGCACCAGCAACTGCAGCCTGCCGGGGTTGCGCGATTGCCACTGGGCCAGCTCGGCCAGCCGCTGCGCGCACCACACCGAGGCGGCATTGACGAAGGCCAGCACCACCGGCCGCCCCTGCAGCTCGGCCAGCGTGGTGGGCGTGGCGTTGAGCCAGGTGGCGAATTCGGGAAGATCCTGGACGGGCTGGACGTTCATGCCCCGATTATGCCGGACTACGCGTCATGCAACCGTCGTGCCACGGTCACGGATGTGCGGCCCACCAGGCTTCGGCACGCGCCAGATCGTCCGGGGTATCGATGCCGGGCGGGAACTCGGCCGGGGTCAGGGCCACGCTGATGCGGTGCCCCGCTTCCAGCACGCGCAGCTGCTCCAGCGACTCCAGCTGCTCCAGCGTGCCCGGCGGCAGCGCGGCGAACTGGCGCAGGAAGCCGGCGCGGTAACCGTAGATGCCGATATGGCGCAGCCAGTGTGGGCCGGCGAGCGTGTCGCGCGAACGGGCGAAGGCATCGCGGTGCCACGGAATCGGCGCGCGGCTGAAGTACAGCGCATCCAGATTCTGCTTGCGCACCACCTTGACCACGTTCGGGTCGAACAGGGTTTCGGCGTCCTCGACCGGCGTGGCCAGCGTGGACATCTCCGCACCGCTGTAGACCAGGGCTTCGGCCACGGCACGGATGCCCTCGGCCGGGGCGAACGGCTCATCGCCCTGCAGGTTCACCACCAGGGTGTCGTCGGACCAGCCGGCCTGCGCGGCGCACTCGGCCAGCCGATCGGTGCCGGAGGCATGTGCGGTCGAGGTCATCGCCACGCGCACATCGGCCAGACCCTGCAGCGCCTCGGCGATGCGCTGATCGTCGGTGGCGACCCACACTTCGCGCGCGCCGGCGAGCAGCGCCCGTTGCGCTACGCGCAGCACCAAAGGTTCGCCACCGAGCAGGCGCAACGGCTTGCCCGGCAGCCGCGAGGCAGCGTAACGGGCGGGAATGGCGACGACGAACTCGACGGAAGCGCTCATGGGGGATGACCTGTACGAAAGGAATGCAGTCAGGGCCTCAGTGTGCCGTAACCGGCACCGGGCCCGTCAACGCTTGCCGAGCTTCTCGACGCGATCCAGCAGGCTGATCCAGAACGCGGCGGGCAACTCGGCCGACAGCGGCACCGCGAAGTGCCACTCGGTCGCGAAGGCCTTGCACTTGACCGCGTCCTTCTCGGTCATCAGCACGGGGAGTTCGCTGCCGAAGCGCAGATCCGCGGGCTGGTAGGCATGGTGATCGGCGAAGGCATGCGGCACCACGCCGATGCGGTGCGCGCGCAGCATGTCGAAGAAGCGCTGCGGGTTGGCGATGCCGGCCACGGCATGCACGCGCTGCCCCTGGAAATGCGAGAGGCGCCGCGCACGGCCGCCCTGCAATGGCTGCGCGCTGTCGATGCGCAGCTGCATCGGCCATTCGCCGAAGCCGCAGGCAGTCTGCGCTTCGGTGCCATCGCTGGCCTGGCCCATGTTGACTACGCGGAAATCGCAGTCGCGCGCACGGCTGGCCGGCTCGCGCAGCGGCCCGGCGGGAATCAGACGACCGTTGCCGTAGCGACGCTGGGCGTCGACCACTTCGATTTCGATATCGCGCGCCAGCCGGTAGTGCTGCAGGCCGTCATCGCAGACGATGATGTCGCAGCCCGCTTCGACCAGCGCCTTGCCCGCGGCCACTCGGTCCGCATCGACGCGCACCGGCACGCCGGTTTTCCAGGCGATCAACACCGGCTCGTCACCCCCGACGGCGGTATCGGTACTGGCCAGCACCCAACGCGGCGTACCTGCATCCTCGCGGCCATAGCCACGGCTGGCGACCCCCGGCTTCCAGCCGGCTTCGCGCAGGCGGTTGACCAGGGCGATCGTCAGTGGCGTCTTGCCCGTGCCACCGGCGGTGACGTTGCCGACCACGACCACCGGCACCGGCAGCGAATGCCGCTTGAGCCAGCGACGGCGATACGCCATCCGGCGCAGCGCGATCGCCGCGCCGTACAGCGGTGACGCCAGGCGCGCCAGGAACGGAATGGCGCTGCCGTCATACCAGTACGACGGCGTCTGCGTGCCCTTGCCTGCCATCAAGGCTGCCTTTCGCGGAACTGCATCTTGTGCAGGTGCTCGTACAGGCCACCCAGCGCCAGCAGTTCGTTGTGCGTGCCACGTTCGACAATGCGGCCATGATCCATCACCAGCACCTGGTCGGCATGTTCGATGGTGGACAGGCGATGGGCGATCACCAGCGTGGTGCGCTCGGGCATCAGGCGCTGCAGGGCGTCCTGCACCAGGCGCTCGGATTCGTTGTCGAGCGCAGCGGTGGCTTCATCCAGGATCAGGATCGGCGCATCGCGCAGGATCGCGCGGGCGATCGCCAGGCGCTGGCGCTGGCCGCCGGAGAGCAGCGCACCGTTCTCACCGACCGGCGTCTGCAGCTGCTGCGGCATGCGCGCGATGAACTCCCACGCATTGGCCGCTTCGGCCGCGGCGCGGATCTGCGCTTCGGTGGCCTCCATGCCGTAGGCGATGTTGGCGCCCACGGTGTCATCGAACAGCATGACCTTCTGCCCGACCATCGCCACCTGGCGACGCAGGTCCGCCAGCGGGTAATCGTCCAGTGCCACGCCGTCCAGCGTGATGCGGCCGCCGCTGGGTTCGTAGAAGCGCGGCACCAGCCGGATCAGGCTGGTCTTGCCGCTGCCGGAGCGGCCGACAATCGCCGTCACCGTGCCCGGCTTGGCCACGAAACTGATGTCGTCCAGCGCGATGCCGGTGTCTTCGCGGTAGCGCAGCATCACGTGTTCGAACGCGAGCTCACCCCGTGCACGGCCGATCCGCTGGAGGCCTTCGTCGCGCTCCACCGGCATGTCCAGAATCCCGAACAGGCGCTCGGCCGCGGCCACACCGCGTGAGATCGAGGTCTGCACACTGGTCAGGCGACGCAGCGACGGAATGATCGCCATCATCGAGGTCATCAGGCCCATGAACTGGCCTGCGTTGAGCTTGCCGGCCAGCGCCTCGCGGGTGGACACCCACACGATCACCGCCAGCGCCAATGCCGCCAGGAACTGCACTGTGCTGGAGGCCAGCGCGCGCGTGGTTTCGACCTTCATGTTCAGGCCGAGCATGCGGTTGGCCAGTCGGGAATAGCGCGAGATCTCGTGCGCCTGGGTGCCATGCACCTTCACTTCCTGCTGTGCGGCCAGGGACTGTTCGGCGGTCTGCGCCATGCCGCCCATGCCATCCTGGATGCCGCGGCTGATGCGGCGGTAGCGCTTGCCGACGATCGAGACGATCACGCCGATCAGCGGCACCACCACCAGCATCGCCATGGTGACCTTGACGCTCATCTGCAGCATCACCACCAGCATGGCGATGATGGTGAGGGTATCGGCCACCAGGGTCTTGAGCGCATCGGCGCTGGCCTGGGTGACCTGCTCGGTATCGAAGTTCAGGCGGCTGACCATCACCGGCGTGGCCTCGGCATCGAAATGCGAGGACGGCAGATGCAGGTACTTCTCCAGCACCTGCTCACGCAGGTCGCGCACCACGCTGCGGCCGGTGCGGGCCAGCGCGTAATCGCTGACCAGGGTGGCCAGGCTGCGCATCATGAACAACCCGAGGATGGTCAGCGGCAGGATCACCGCCATGCGCGGCTCCGGGTTGACGAAGCCCCGGTTGACCAGCGGCTCCATCAACTTGGTGAAGCTGTAGCCGGCCAGGGCCTCGACCACCATCGCGACCACGGCGGCGACCATAAACACCCAATAGGCGCCCGTATAGCCGAGCAGGCGCTTGTAGATCGGCCAGACGGGGGAATGTTTCTTGCTCATGGACGCACCTCCGGCGCGGTAGCGATGGCGATGCGGCGGAAGCCCAGCTGACCCAGGGCATCCTGGGCCGTGACGACAGCCTGGTAAGGCGTGCGCGCGTCGGCGCGCAACAGCACGGTCTGTTCCCGATCACTGCCGGCAACAGCGGCAATCGTCTGCTTGACCGACTCCACGTCGGTGCGCAGCACTTCCTGATCGTTGATGAAGTAACGCCCTTCGGCATTGACCAGCACGCTCAGCGAGCGCGGCGGCTCGGTGGTGTCCTGCTGGCTGGCGGTCGGCAACTGCAGCTGCAGCGTCGAACGCGCATCGAAAGTGGTGGTAACCACGAAGAAGATGATCAGGACGAGGATCACATCGATCAGGGGAACCAGATCGATATGTGGCTCGTCCTGGATCCGGTCATTGCGGATGCGCATCCGTCAGCCCTTGACCGTGACGGGTGTGGCGCCGGCCGAGGCACCGGCAGCACGCGGCGCGTTGTTCATCACGCCCGGACGACCATCAAGTGCGTCCAGCAGGGCCGAGGCCTCCTGCTCCATCTCGATCACGTAGCCGGCGATGCGGCCCTTGAAATAGCGATGGAACATCAGTGCCGGAATCGCCACGATCATGCCGGTCGCGGTGCAGACCAGCGCCTTGCCGATACCGCCGGCCAGCTGATTCACATCGCCCACGCCGTGGTCGAGGATGCCCATGAACATCTGGATCATGCCGACCACCGTGCCGAGCAGGCCCAGCAGCGGGCCGGCCGAGGCGATCGTGCCCAGGGCGTTCAGGAACCGCTCCATGCGGTGAACCAGATGCCGGCCGGCATCTTCGATGCGCTCGCGGATCTGGTCGCGCGGGCGATTGCGTGCTTCCAGCGCGGTGGCCAGCAGCGCGCCCAGCGGCGAATTGCCGCGCAGCGACTGGATATGGCTCGGGTCGAGCTTGCCGCGCGCGGCCCAGTTGCGCACTTCCTGCCCCAGCCCGGGGGGCAGGACTTCATTGCGCCGCAGGGTCCAGAAACGCTCCAGGACAATTGCCAAAGCCAGTACGCCCAACAGCAGCAGCGGCAGCATCGGCCAGCCACCGGCCTTGACCAGTTCCCACACGTTTCAATCCTCCGGCCCAGCGGCCGCCTGTTTGATCGCCGATAGGATAGCAGCCGACCGGCTCCGCTCCGCGGCATCCCACCAACGCCGCTCGAAAACCCGTTGTTCACGTACCTGCAGGCCTTCACGCCCGAGCCAGACGCGCACCGCGCCGCTCTCGGACGTGTTGAGCACTTCGGCCCCCACAGCCTGCCAACGCGCCACCACCTCGGCACGTGGATGGCCGAAGCGGTTGCGGTGACCAGCCGAGACGATCGACAGCCGCGGCGCGACAGCCGCCACCCAGGCCGGCGTGGACGAGCTGGCACTGCCATGGTGCGGGACCACCACCGCTTCGGCCGCCAGCAGCGCGCCTGCATGCTGGACCAGCAGGGCCTCGCTGCGCTTCTCGATGTCGCCGGCCAGCAGGACCGCCCCCTGCCCGGTTTCAATCCGCAGCACGCAGCTGCTGTCGTTGGTCGACTGCGGTGTATCAGGTGGCGGATGCAGGACCCGGAACGTCACCCCGTCCCACTGCCACGATTGACCGGCATGGCAGGCCACTGCGCGGCCACGCAGGGCACCGGGCGGTGCCTGCAGCGTCGCACCGGGAAAGCTGCGGCGCACCCCGCGTAACCCACCGGTGTGATCGCGGTGGTCGTGGCTGATCATGATCCGGTCCAGCCGCCCCTGCCCCAGCGCACGCAGGGTCGGCACCACGATGCGCTCGCCGGCATCGAAGCCGTCGTCGGCCCCCGGCCCGGTGTCATACAGCAGCGTGTGGCGGCGCGTGCGCACCGCTACCGCCAGGCCCTGCCCCACATCCATCACCAGCAGCTCCACCTCCCCCTCGCCCGGGCCATGCCGCGCCGGCCACAGCAGCGGCAGGCACAGCAGCAGCGCGGGCACCCGGCCACCACTGCCGCGCGGCAGCAGCAGCCAGAACACACCTAACACCGCCGAGATCAACGCCCAGCGATTGGCCTGCGGCAGCCACCACAGCGACAGCTCACTGCGCGCGGCATGGCCGAACAGCCACCAGCTCGCTTCAAAGCACCATGCCGCCAGCTGCCAGGGCCAGCGCCCGGCCCCCTCAAGCAGCGCCTCCAAGGCAGTGCCCAGCAGGGCCAGCGGCACGACCACCATCGTCCACCACGGAATCGCCACGAGATTCACCAGCGGGCCGGCGCGCGAGGCCTGGCCGAACAGCGCCACGGTCAACGGCAACAGCGCCACGGTCGCCACGCCCTGCGCGCCCAGAAAGCCGCGCAGCCAGCTCGTCTCACGCCCGGGCAGGCACCAGATCAGCCAAAGCACGCCGGCAAAGCTGAGCCAGAAGCCGGGGGCAAGGACCGCGAGCGGGTCGAACACCAGCATCGCCAGCGCCGCCAGGGACAGCGACTGCGCCACCGTCGCCCGCCGCCGGCTGCAGCGCGCCGCCGCTACCACCGCGATCATCAGCACGGTGCGCACTGTTGGCAGTGCAAAGCCGGCCGCTGCGGCGTACAGCGCCGCACATGCGACCGCCGCGGCCGCTGCGCCCATCGGGCGCGGTACGTACAGGCCGACTATCGGCAGGCACCGCCAGAGCCCGCCCGCCAGCACCGCGGCGACGCCAGCGACCACGCCGACATGGAAGCCGGAAATCGCCACCAGGTGAGTCACGCCCAGCGCACGCAGGTCGTCCCAGTCCGCCTGGCTGAGGCCGCGGGTATCGCCCAGTGCCAGCGCCTGCACGAAGCGGCGGCCATCGCCCTGGACCGCCCTGGCAATCGCATCGGCCATGCGCTCCCGCCACGCCGGCAATCCGCTCGGCTCGGCCAGTGGATGGGCCTGGGCGGGCTCACGTACGTAGCCGCTACCGGCGACGCGCTGCCGCAACGCATAGCCCTCGGCATCGAACCCGCCCGGATTCACCCGCCCGCGCGGCGGCCGGGCGCGCACGCTGAGCGACCAGCGTTCGCCGGCCTGGAGCGTGCGACGGCGGTCATCCGCTGCGCCCCGGAATCCGTCGTACCAGCCCAGGGCGAGGTCCCGCCCGCGGAGTTCGCCTGGCATCGCCGGATCATCATCCACCCGGAAACGGAAGCGGGTGCCACCGGGACCGTGGTCGGGGAGGCTGATCACCCGTCCGTGCAGCGCATGGTCCACCGGCGGGCCACCGGGGGGCAGCTGCTGCGCGAGCCCGGCGTGGCCGTGCACCGCGGCCCAGCCGAGACCGAAAAGAGCAGCACCGAGCAGGCGCAGGCGGGAGGGCAGGACCCAGAGCAGGATTCCGAACGCTGCCGCAGCAACGCCCCACCCCTGCGGCAGCAGCCGAGGCGAGAAAATGATCGTGCAGATGCCTGCCAACAGCGCAACGACACACGCCTTGCCGAAGATCGGGAGCGAGGCGCACGCAACCGTGCCATCGGTGTGTAGCACTCGCCGCATGTGCGCCACCCGGGAAACCCTGAGTGTCGACGGCGAACGCAATGCCGGGTATCAGTGCGGCATGCACGGTGCTGTCAGGAAATGCACATAGCAAAAAAGCCAACCCGAGGGCTGGCTTTTCTGTTGTGCCACGACAGTCTCCGGGACTGAAGTGGTGGGCGGTACAGGGTTCGAACCTGTGACCCCTACCATGTCAAGGTAGTGCTCTACCGCTGAGCTAACCGCCCGTTTTGCTTCCCTGCCCCGCTGCGAATGCGTCGGTGCAGGCCGCGTATATTACGGAGCCCCCCCGGAAAGCGCAACACTTTTGTGAAGATATTTCACGATGTGTTGTTCAGCCCAGGCTGGCCTCCTTCAGCTGCCGGATCTGGTCGCGTACGCGGGCGGCATCTTCGAACTCCAGATCACGTGCATGCTGGTACATCTGCTGCTCCAGCGCCTGCAGGCGCTTGGCGATCTGGGCCGGGTCCATCGTGCGGTAATCGGTGGACTCTTCGGCCACGCGCCCGCCCTTGCCTTTGCCCTTCCCTTTGCCGCGCGACTCTTTCTCGGCCGCTTCCGAACGCGCGCCTTCGAGCACATCGGTGATCGGGCGCAGCACCGACTTGGGCACGATGCCGTGCAGTTCGTTGTACTCGACCTGCTTGGCACGACGCCGGTCGGTTTCGTCGATCGCGGCCTGCATCGAACGGGTCATCTTGTCCGCGTACAGGATCGCCTTGCCGCGCAGGTTGCGGGCAGCGCGGCCGATGGTCTGGATCAGCGAGCCGGTCGAACGCAGGAAGCCTTCCTTGTCCGCATCGAGGATCGCCACCAGCGAAACCTCCGGCATGTCCAGGCCTTCGCGCAGCAGGTTGATGCCGACCAGCACATCGAACTTGCCCAGGCGCAGATCGCGGATGATCTCCACGCGCTCCACGGTGTCGATGTCCGAATGCAGGTAACGCACGCGGATGCCGTGTTCGGTCAGGTACTCGGTGAGGTTTTCGGCCATGCGCTTGGTCAACGTGGTGACCAGCACGCGGTCGCCGAGCTTGATGCGCTCGTTGACCTCGCTCATCAGATCGTCGACCTGGGTGCCGACCGGGCGGATCTCGACCACCGGATCGATCAGGCCGGTCGGGCGCACCACCAGTTCGGTGATCTCGCCTTCGGTCTCGCGCAGCTCATACGGGCCCGGCGTGGCCGAAACATAGATGCTGCGCGGGCAACGCTCTTCCCACTCCTCAAACCGCAGCGGACGGTTGTCCAGTGCCGAGGGCAGGCGGAAGCCGAACTCGACCAGCGTTTCCTTGCGCGAGCGGTCGCCTTTGAACATCGCGCCGATCTGCGGAATGGTCACGTGCGATTCGTCGATCACCAGCAGCGCGTCCGGCGGCAGGTAATCGAACAGCGTCGGCGGCGGATCGCCGGCGTTCTTGCCGGTGAGGTGCCGCGAGTAGTTCTCGATGCCGTTGCAGTAGCCGACCTCGGCCATCATCTCCAGATCGAACTGGGTGCGCTGCGCCAGGCGCTGCGCTTCCACCAGCTTGTTCTGCTCGTACAGCTGCTCCAGGCGGACCTTCAACTCCGCCTTGATCGTGTCCACCGCCGAGAGCACGCGCTCGCGGGTGGTCGCGTAGTGGGTCTTGGGATAGATCGTGTAGCGCATCATCTTGCGCAGGCTCTCGCCGGTCAGCGGATCGAACATGCTGATCTGCTCGACCTCGCCTTCGAACAGCTCGATGCGGACCGCTTCGCTGTCCGATTCGGCCGGGAACACATCGATCACTTCACCGCGCACACGGAAGGTGCCGCGGTGCAGCTCGAACTCGTTGCGGGTGTACTGCAGCTGGGTCAGGTGCTTGATCAGCTCGCGCTGGTCGATCCGCTCGCCGGTGGAGAGGATCAGGCGCATCGACAGATAGTCCTCCGGCGCGCCGAGGCCGTAGATCGCCGATACCGTCGCCACCACGATCGCGTCCGGGCGCGACAGCAGCGTCTTGGTCGCGGCCAGTCGCATCTGCTCGATATGCTCGTTGATCGAACTGTCCTTCTCGATGAAGGTGTCCGACGAGGGCACATAGGCCTCGGGCTGGTAGTAGTCGTAGTAGCTGACGAAATACTCGACCGCGTTGTGCGGAAAGAACGACTTGAACTCGCCGTACAGCTGCGCCGCCAGGGTCTTGTTCGGCGCCATCACCAGGGTCGGCTTCTGCACCTGCTGGATCACGTTGGCGATCGTGTAGGTCTTACCCGAGCCGGTGACGCCGAGCAGGGTCTGCTTGGCAATACCCGCCTCGAAGTTGGCGGTCAGTTTCTCGATGGCCGCCGGTTGGTCGCCCGCCGGCGAATACGGGGATACAAGTTGGAAACGATCGCTCATGGTGCCGCCACTGCCGGGAAGCCTTCAGTATAACGGCCGGGTTGGTGACGGCCTGTTGATGGGATTACCGACAGCAAAACGCGGCATGAACCGGCAGCGTTGGTACCTTTGGGCCGCCAGAGTGAAGGCAGCCCGCACCCCGGACCGTCACCGTGGCCCACCCCCGCTCCCTGCCCCGCCCGGCGGCCTGCGCCGGCGTCACGCTGATCCAATCAGTGATCGCAATGGCGATCCTGGCGATCCTCACCGGCATGGCGCTGCCCGCGCTGCAGCAGACCCGGGACCGGCTGCAGGCCGACAGCCTGCGCATGCAGCTGGCCTCGGCGCTGGCGACCGCGCGCAACACAGCGATCACCGAACGCCGCCGGATCGCGGTCTGCCCTACGGACGATGGCGTGACGTGCGGCCGGGACTGGAGCCGGGGCTGGATGCTCTTTGCCCCCGCAACGCCGTCCTCTGGCGAGCCTCCGCCCGCAGGCCCCCTGCTGGTGCAGCAGCACGCCCGCTCCAGGCTGAGCGCCTGGGGCAGCCAGGCCAAGCCCCGCATCCAGTTCCGGCCGGATGGGCGGCTCAATGGCAGCAACCAGTCGGTCACCTTCTGCCTGGACGGCGCCTCCCAGGGCAAGGTGGTAGTCAGCCTTTCAGGCCGCATCCGCAGCGAGCGTCCGCGCCGTCCCGTGGCCTGCTGAGGCGGTCATCGCCCGTGGGGCGGAAACGCAAAAAACAAAAGCCGCGATTGCTCGCGGCTTCTGCAGATCTGGCGCCCGAAGTTGGACTCGAACCAACGACCCCCTGATTAACAGTCAAGTGCTCTAACCGGCTGAGCTATTCGGGCGGGGTGCGCATTCTAGCCAGCATCGGCAGGGGGATGCAAGCGCTCCGGCACAACCGGCGACGAGGCAACGTTACCAGCAGCCAGAGACGGTCTTCTCGGTGGGCTTCTTGCGCCCCGCCTGATCCAGTGCCAACGTGCCGCACGTGTCCTTGGCCTGGCTTCCGCCCGCCACCGGGACGGCCTGGATGCCGAACGTGCTCGCCGTGGGGTCCTTGTCGAAAGACAGGGTGTAATGCGCGGTGCCTTCGCGCGGCGACTGCGTGAACTGCAGTTTGGCGGTGGCGTACGTGTTCTGGACCGTGTGGTAACGCTCCAGATTCTGGGCCAGCTCCACCAGATCGGCCTTGGCCTGGGCGCGTCGGGATTTCCGCACCGAGTCCTGATAGGCCGGCATGGCAATGGTGGCAAGGATGGCCACCACGGCCACCGTGATCATCAGCTCGATCAGGGTGAAGCCGGCGACACGGCGGCGGAAGGCGGTCTGCATGGAGGCTCTCGTCATGAAGGTCATCAGCGCACCTGGCGCCAGGACTGGCGTCCGCAGGGGCGCGGCATGTACAGCGGGTCGGCACCCGGTGCACGCAGCACGAAGGTGCACTGGTTGGCCTTGATCAGCTCATCGACCGTGCAGGTGGCCTTGGTCGGGTCGCACGGAGTCAACTTCGGCACGAAGATGTTGGCGTCCTTTACCGGGGGGCCACTGTTGGTTGCCCCGCCCTTGGTCAGCGCGATGCCGCCGCAGTTGCCTGTGCACAGCGAATCGCCCCCAATCTCCTGACTGAGGCCGGTCATCGATCCAGCGCCGGTAAGCAGATCCAGCGAGTACATCCAGTTGGTACCGCCGCCGCCGCCGCAGATCGCCTGACCCGGCTCGTAGGTGGTGAACACCACCTTCCGGTCCTGGATGGTCGGATAGCCAACGAAGCGCTCACCGGCCACCACGTCGCCGACGATCAGGTCGGTATACCAGCCGCGCTTGCTCACATAATTGACGGCGTTGCTGCTGACATCCCGCAGCGAGTAACCCCCGCTTCCAGCACGCGAGGTGATCTGCTGAGAGATCAGATCACCGCGTCCGCCAATCGTCGAGGTCATGTTGTCCCAGACGCCGTACAGCGACTGCACCGGCGAAGACGAACTCACGGAATTGTCGTCATTGGTGAAGTACTGGCCGGTGCCGAACACGATGTTGTAGCCACGCCCAGCCGCCTTGGAGACCTCCAGGCCTCCCATGATCGGCTGGGCGACACTGTTGCGGCTGGCGGTGAACAGCGGCGCGCCGCTGTAGGCCACGGTCCACTTGCTGGGGTCTGGATCGCGGAGGTCGAACTTCCACAGGTTGCCCTGCATGTCACCCCCATAGACGGTGTCGGCGATCCCGTTGCTGTTGTAGGCGGCCACCGGCGCGACGTTGATCAGGCCGTTGCGCAGCGCATAACCGCTGCCGCTGGGCGACAGTCGTTTGAGGACCTGCCCGGTCTGGATATCGACCACGAACAGCACCGGCTTGCCACTGGACGCATTGACGCCGTTGCCGAAGATCGCCACGAACCGCGGCGCGCTCTCAGCCGCACTGCCGGCGACCGGAACGATCACCGGCTTGCCCAGCGCGAAGCCCATGTCCGAATCGGTCTTGCCCGAGACTTCCCACAGCACGTCATCCTTGGTGAAGGCGCCCGGATTGCTGATGTTCAAGCCGAACACCGCGCCATTGCCGACAGCCTCTGCATTGGGCGCACGGGTGGCGCCACCGGCACCGGTGGAGCCGACCAGCACGGTATGCCAGGCATCGCCGTAGTAGACGTCCGACGAGGTCAGTGCGCCATCCACGTAATACCGATGCGAGTACTTCGGATTGGCCAGCTCGGCCATGTGCTGCAGCGATGCGGACGGAATGAACGCGAAGAGCTCATTGCCGGCCGTTGTACCGGCGGAGGCGTCGAAGGCGTGCAGCATGCCGTCGTTGGCACCGACATACACCATGGTGCTCCGGCTCTTCTTCGCGGTCAGGTAGTCCTTGTATCGGGTCGATAGCGTCGCCTTCCAGGCGGGCGTGGAGCCCCACGAGCCATAGCCGTAGTTGTCGGCCGTGGACACGATCTCGGTGGTGGAGTTGACGATATCGCCAAGAATCGAGCCACGCGAACGGAAGCCGCTGATGGCCGAGCCTTTCAGGTAGTTCACCAAGTCGGCCACGCTGTGCGAGCCGAACCAATCGGGAATCGAGCTGCTGAAGCCCATACTGGCCAACTGCGCCTTGCGGTCCGCACCCGGGACATTGTTTGCCTCGAATGGTGCCGCCGCCACCGGCACCAACGCCCCGCTCCCATTGACCGTGGTCGGCGAGGTCGACATGACGATGGTGCGGCCACTGGAGCTCATCTTGGTCGAGGCGCGCCACAGCTCAATATCATCGGTACCCGTGTCGGACACCTTGCTGGCAACGACATCACCCACCCAATCGTTGGTACCCGAGGTCACTTTGTAACTAGCTGAAACCGTGAACGAGCCGGCATTGATACGCGCACCGGAGCCACCGCCTGCCACTGGCGCATCGCCTTCCGCCGCACTTGCGAAGATTGCCTCGAGCGCGGCCTTGAGCTTGGCTGGATTGCGTGCGAGGAAGTAGTTGTCCGGCGTGCCTGGCACCTTGGTGTCCCACTTGCCACTGGGCACGCCGTATTTGGCGGCGTACCACAGCGGGCTCTCCAGCTGGCTGGCCTGCGCACCGCTCAACTTGTAGCGAACCAGCGAGGGCGGGGTCCAGTTGTTCGGCGGGTTCTCCGAGGTGCTGATCACCGAGCCATTGCTGTCGCCTGGACGCAGCAGAAGGCGCTGTACGTTGGTCGCGTTCGAGCCGACGATGGTGTAACCCGTCAACATCGCGTTACCCGCGTACGCCGAAAGGTTCTCAAGGCGCACCAGTACCTCATCTTCGCCGATGGTCGCGCTCAACAAGCCATTGCTGCATTCCGTCTTGTTCTCCGATCGCCAACACATGTCAGCCACGCCCGCCTTGTCGCCGCAGGCAGCACCGACGCAGTAGCTCATCATCGTCACGACGTCGTTGTCATGATCGTTGCCCCACAACGAATCCTCCCACACCAGTGAGAAGCTGCCGGACTTGCCGTCGGCACGATAGGGACGACCATAGATATGTTTGGCACCCACCGTCGACTGCTTGGTGCCGATTCCGACAGCGCCGAGGAAGCAGCTACGCCAACCCGAATCGCGGATCTTGGCACTGCCGGTATTGTTTGCCTGACACAGTGGCGACAAGGAAATCGTGCCCCCGGCAACACTGATGTCGAACTTGGGCAAATTCTCCGCCATGGCCACCGTATAGGTGGTTGCCGTCACTTTGTAGTCCGCCGGCTTGCCTGTCAGTCCCGGGCGCAGATCGGTCTCCGCGGCAGCCTTCGCCAACCCTGCCATCAGATAGCTACCTTCGGTGGAAGGAATGTCCGGACAGATACCGCGGACCAGACTGAGGTTGTCGACGGTGCGGGCTTCGCAGATGTCTTCGTGCGTGCGAATTGACTCGTAGCGGCCAGTCAGTCCGACTCGCCCGGCCATATAGCTCTTGCCGTTGATCCCTTCCGCAGCACCGAGCGCATCCGTTGCCGACACCGCCGAAGCCAGATGTGGCACCGAGCCGACGTTGTCACTGTCGAACGACGGGAGCCCCGAGGACATCACCAGGATGTTGCAGGTGGCGCAGTACGAGTTGCCACCCGTCGCCGTGCTCCGGTAAGGGTCCTTCCATTCGACCCCGGTTGGCAGTCCCGAAAGATCACCGGTATCTCCGTAAACCTTGGTTCCAGCGCCCACGTAACGAAGCGCCTCGGCATACATCTCGGCCAACGGATTACCCCAGGCACTGCAGTTTTTAGCACCGTCGCCGGAACTGCCCGGATCCAGCAGATGGCCGCGACCGGAAAATCCCTGACGATTCAAGATGCTGTAATCGTTGCAATCGTTCCAGTTGTTGCTCCAGTTCCACTGATCGATACGGAAATTGGACATCGTATTGATGATGCCCTCGGCTCCACTGTTCTTCGCCAGACAGAGCTGCCCGGTGGCCAGGTTGATTTCGTCGCCTGCGTCGCACAGCTTGCTGCCATTACCAGCAATCTTGCCAATGTTCCTGCGGAGAACACCGCCATCGCGAGGGCTGGAATACGTGCCCGTCACCAGGCCAAAACGAAGACGACCACTCTCACCATAGCTTTGCAGCAGACCACTGGGCTTGTAGTGATCGTTGGTACCGTCGTTGTACTTGCGGCAGAAACTCTCGCGGTGCGCGTCCTTGGCCGGATTGCAGACTTCCACCCGGACGTCGTAGTCGGTGGTATTTTTCGGCGTATCCGAGCCGCCATCACCCGTGCGGTTCACCCCGCATTGATAAAGCGCCGTTGATGCCCATTCCGACCAAACGCCACCCGCCACGCGCATGAGCGGCGCACCATTCGCACTGATGCTCGCGTTACAGAACGATGCGCTCGCCTTCAAGGGCGTGAAGCTGTTGATATCATTGCCGGTGTAAACCTTGACCCACGCGTGCAGGTCATTGGGGATCTGTGCGCGCTCCAGCACCGTCTTGTCGACATCATCGGTGGAACGCTGGCCGCCATAGAGAACGTACCGCATCACGTCCAGCCGGCTCATGGTCACCCAGTTGAGGAAGTTGCCCGACCAGCCCGTGCCACCACAGCTGTGCTTGTTGTCGCCGGTGGCCGCGTTGGCGGCCTTGAACACGCCGGCGTCATAGCTGTAGCAAAGATTCGAATCGAAATAGCCTTCGTACGGGAACTTGTCCTGGTACGTCGTATCGATGATCTTGTCGTCGTCCAGATCGCTGTAGTCGCTGTAGGCCTTGTTGAACAGCTGCTCATCGCGCGACATCACCATCATCATCAGCGGCGGCTGGCTCTGTTTGGTATAGAGCGGCTCCTGCGCGATGTCGTAGTCGCCCAGCGCGGCGCGCAGAGGCACGACGCGGCTGAGCAGGAAGCCCACCACGATGACAAGGAAACCGATGCGCAGCCAGTTGATCGTGCGCTTGCTGAAATGGAAGCGATCAGATGTCATGGGATATAGATCGTGTCGACGACCGCACTGGCCGAGGGATTGGTCGGTTCGTCACTGGCCAGTGCAGTGATCTGATAGATGTTGCCGGTCTCTTCGTTCTGGCGCTCACCCACGCGCGCACTGGAGGCCGCGAAGCACTTGTCCAAGCGCCGCGTATAGCTTGCCTTGGCGCTGGAGGTACCGTCGGCCCAGGTAAGGGGGTCGAAGATCGGGCTGCACTCTTCCTGCTTTGCCGTGTAGGTGCCGCCGGCCGCCAGATCGGTCTCGATGGTGTTCTCCAGCGTGCGTGCATCCGCTTCGGCGTTCTGGAAGGCCAGGTTCGTGCGCAGGTAGTTGGCTGCCATGCGCTCCTGCATGCCCGTCACCTGCATGCCCGCAACGCCGAGAAGGGCGAGCAGGATCAAAATGATCAGGGCGACGTACAGCACGGCACCGTTCTGGCGGCGCGGTGCGACAAAGGGTTTTGGACGCGATGCCATGGAAGCCTCAATTGCCATAAAGGCGATTACGAACGGCGATCGTGGTTTGATAAACCGTCCGGAAACGACCATCCGTCGGCGCGGTGAAAGTGACGCCCATGGCCGTCAACGCCGCATCCGCGTTGGCCTGCGCAGCGGCTGACGGATCCGGGCTTTCCAGCACCAGGGCCAGCTGCACCGCCCCGACCCGGCGCCATGCATCGGCTGCCGGCGTGATCGAGGCATCCACATCGGCAGCGGTTCCCTGGCCATCGATGTAGCCGGTGGGCGGCGAAGATGCGCTGAGCGAGCGATCCTGCCCATACAGAAGCTGCATGTTGCGGACCCCCTCGACCAGTGCTTCCGGCGTAGCCGCAACCAAGGCTTCACCGGGTTTGGCCGAGAACCGCACGCGATAGAGCGAACTCTGCTTCGTGGTGGCGTCGTACCCGATGTAATAGACCACGCTCTCCGCGCGATACAGCATGGCCTGGCCCGGCGTATAGAGGCTGGTGAAGCTGCCGGTGTTGTTCGGTGCGGACTCGAACGTCACGGTACCGGCAGACCCACTCACCGCGCTTGCCTGGAACATGGTGGCGGTCAGGCAGTCGGCGACACCGAACAGGCCCGGCGCTTCCACGCCACTTTGGAGAACGGCCCAACGGCTGCTTTCGAAACTGAACACCGGTTTGTCATCCGTGCCCCCCACCACTGTAACCGGGACACCATCGGGCACCAGAAACCGGAGCGCGACGATGTCGCTGCCGTCCACCCGATTGGTCAACGCTGCGGCGTATTCCGTCGGCAACGCCGGGGTGTACTCGATGCCGCCGGTCGATGGTGTGGCACTGAGGGTCAACGGGTCGCCGGGCTTGGTGTCGGTGGCCTCAAAGCCCTGGATGGACTGCATGAAATCCAGCGCCGGGTGGCCGCCGGCATCGAAGGTCGTATGCATCGAGCCAGGGCTCTGCACGTTGTGACTCTGGTCGTTGACGCAACCGAAGTGGCCGGCCATGCGCAGATCACGCTGCAGGTAGTCCATCGCGAAACGGCCATTCTCCTGTACGCGCGCCAGCCCCTCCGAGAGGCGCGAGGCCGTGCGCGAAGCGGCGAACACCTGCATCAGGCCCAACAACAGGACCAGGCCGATGACCATGGCGATCATCAACTCGATCAACGAAAGACCGCGTACGCGTTCACGGGGTGACATGGCGCGCATCACAGCTGCGTCCTCGCCGCAAAGGTGGTGTCCGCCGCGTCGAGCCAGCGCTCGTCTCCCCAGCTCACGCTGACCGTCACTTCATCGCCGCTGCGGGTCACCTTGGCACTGGCTTCATCGCCCAGCGCCTTGCCCAGCCGGCAGCGCCAGTCCGTCATGTACTGATCTTTGGTGATCTTGGCGCCGATCGGCGATTTGCAATCGGCCGCCTTGGTGGTCGCCGCGTAGGTGCCTACGTAGGTCGTCGCGGCGACGCGATTGATCCGGATCTGGTCCAGCAGCTCGTAGCTGAGATTGGTCGCCTGGGTGCGGAAATTCGCGCTCTGCACGAACCGCACGTTCATCGTCTGCAGCAACGCGAAACCAAGCAGGCCGATGCTCATCACCACGATCGCGATCAGTACCTCGATCATGGTGAAGCCGCCCTGCCGTGCGCGCCGCGCGCCAAGATGTCGTGCCGTCACTTGCAGCTCTCCCGTTCCACACGTACCTGCCCGACCGCCGACAGCCGCAGCGTGCGCTGCAGGGGCTGGTCGCCGCATTCATCAGGCTTGAGGGTGATATCCAGCGCCGCAGCGGCGCGGTTGCGACCGCGGCCATCAAAGGCCACGATCAGGTTGTCGTTGCTGCCCAGCATCTTGGTCGAGCCGGCCGAGTACCGCAGCACCGGTTCGCCCGCATCGAAGCTGCCACTGCCGTCGGCATCGGACCAGACCATCCAGCCGTCGCCCCAGCTGTCGCCATTGCACTCGGTGCCTTCGGTGGAAGCGCACACGCCGGCGCCATGGGTGTTCTTCAGCGCTTCGCTGCGCGCCAGCGCCAGTGACGCCACCAGCTCGTTGGTGGTGGTGGCCGCACGGTTCGAGCGCAGGACGCCCTGGAAACTCGGAAACGCAATCACTGCCAGGATGGCGAGCACCGCGACGGTGACCATCAACTCGATCAGTGTGAAGCCGTTGGACCGGCGCAATGACATGAAACGCTCCCCAGCGTTGATGACACAGAAGATGAACGTCCCGCCGCCGATCAGCAAGCGGCGGCAGGACGAACGGTCGCCCGGAGGCGACAGGCGTCAATCACTTGACGCAGATCCAGACCCGCGGCGAGCCCCCTGCCCGCCGCGGCCCGGTCAGGGCCTCAGGCCATGACCTTGTAGCAGGGCTGGTACTCGCCCGAGATCTTCATGCGGCGCTGCTCGACAAAGGCGCGCAGCAGCTCGTCCAGAGCCTGCATCATGTCCGCATCGCCATGGATCTCGAACGGACCGAACTGCTCGATGCGGCGCATGCCGTCCTCCTTCACGTTGCCGGCCACGATGCCGGAGAACGCGCGACGCAGGTCCGCGGCCAGCGCATGCGGCGGGCGGCCGTGGTGCAGGTCCAGCGCGGCCATCGCCTCGTGGGTCGGCACGAACGGCTGCTGGTACTCCCACGGTATCTCGATCGACCAGTTGAAGAAGAACGAATCCTTCTGCGCCAGGCGGTGCTCACGCACGCGCTTGATGCCCTGGGCCATCTTGCGGGCCACGTTGACCGGGTCGCCGATGATGATCTCGTAGCGGCTGGCGGCCTCTTCACCCAGGGTGAGGCGGATGAAGCGGTCGATCTGCTCGAAGTACGGCGCGGCCACGGTCGGGCCGGTCAGGATCAGCGGGAACGGCAGATCCTTGTTCTCGTCGCGCAGCAGGATGCCCAGCAGGTACAGGATCTCCTCGGCGGTGCCGACGCCGCCGGCAAACACGATGATGCCGTGGCCGATGCGCACGAACGCTTCGAGACGCTTCTCGATGTCCGGCATGATCACCAGATGGTTCACGATCGGGTTCGGCGACTCCGCGGCGATGATGCCCGGCTCGGTCAGGCCGATGTAGCGCGTGGTGGTCTTGCGCTGCTTGGCGTGGGCGATGGTGGCGCCCTTCATCGGGCCCTTCATCGCACCCGGGCCGCAGCCGGTGCAGATGTCCAGCCCGCGCAGGCCCAGCTCGTAGCCGACCTGCTTGGTGTACAGATACTCATCGCGACCGATCGAGTGACCGCCCCAGCAGACGACCAGATTCGGGTCACCCGGGTTGAGGATGCGCGCGTTGCGCAGCAGCCCGAACACCGCGTTGGTGATGCCCTCGGAGGACTCCAGTTCGGCCGCATAGGCCGGGCCCATCTCGATGGCCATGTAGGCCAGGTCGCGGACCACCGCGAACAGCAGCTCGGCCACGCCGCGGATGATCTCGCCATCCACGAACGCCATCGCCGGCGCATTGACCAGGTCGATGCGCACGCCGCGGTCCTGCTGGGCCACCTGGATATCGAAATCGGGATACAGATCGCGCGCCGCACGCGGATCGTCGGAGGCGCTGCCGCTGGTCAGCACGGCCAGCGCGCAGCGGCGCAGCAACTCGTGCATGCCGCCACCGGAGGCATCGCGCAGGCGCGCCACTTCAGCGCGCGACAGCACATCCAGCCCACCGCGCGGGTAGATCCGCGCGTCCTGCACCGGCAGCGTCCGCGCCGGCTTTTCGTTGATCGTCATGTCCATCTTTTTCGCTTTCCTCAAGGTTACCGACTGTACCGCTGCCCCCTTAAAAAGCAAAACGGCCGGGAAACCCGACCGTTGGATGTGTGGTGCCCGGCAGCCGCTTCTGGGGCTGCCGCGGTTGCGGTTTTTTCGCGCAACCGGTTGATCATAGGCCTATCGCCTGGGTTCAGCAAGCGCCACGTCATGGCGCCCGCGCTGGCACGGCCGGATCCCGGACAGCAGAACGGCCAGGTTGCCCTGGCCGTTCTGCGTACAGCGGTGCTACATCACTTCATTAGAACTTGTAGCGGAAGCCCAGCTGCATCGACCACTGCGACACACCGGTATTGCCGTTGCCGTTGCTGCCATTGGCAACAGTCGGACGCTCGACATTGTTCGGATTGAAGTTGCTGTAGACATACTTGCCGTCATACATGCCCGCAGCCGTCAGGACGCGACGGTTCGCGAAGAAGCCGTAATCTTCAATATGGCCCCAATCCTTGTTGATCAGGTTGCCGATATTCATCACATCCAGCCAGATCTCGGACTTGTGGCCCTTGAAGAAGCCCGGCAGTTCCTGGCTGATGCGCAAATCGAAGCTGTTCACCCAGGACGAGCGGCCGGAATTACGCGGAGCCGCCTGGCCAGCATAACGGGCCAGATCCGGGTTGGCGGACAGCCACTCGAAGAACGACTTTTCCATCGTCGGGTTGGCGGTGAACTGACCCGTTGCACTCAGGGTACCGAACAGCACATCGCCCGGGCCTGCAGGCACATAGAACAGGTCGTTACCGCTGCGGCCTTCGCCATTAGCATCGTTCGAGTACACATAGCTGAACGGACGGCCGTTACGACCTTCATAGAACATGCCTACGCTGGTCTTGTAATCGCCGAAGAACTTGTGGCTCCAGTTGATGCTGCTGCTGACGCGGTTGCGGATCTGGTAACGCGATGTACCGATCGTTTCCTCGTTGGCATTGAAGATGTAGTTGTAGTTCCACGTCGAACTGGCCGTGGAGCTGGTCATGTCACTGACCATGCTGGAATCGGTGTAGGTATAACCCACATTCCAACTCCAATCACTTTCCGGCGAGAAGGGCTTGGCCAACGAGACCGTGAACTGGCTGCTGCGGCCCTTGTCGGTGTTTTCCAACACGTACACATTGCCGAAGTTGCGATCACGGTTGTAACGGTTGCTACCAGTGGTCCACGAGCGGCCGATACGCGACGGGTCGTAGTACATGTCACGACCGTCCTGACCCTTGAAGGTGGACTCGCCGATGTTGATGCTGCGATAGAACAGGTCGCTCTTCACCTTGGTCACCAGCAGCTCGGCCGATGCCACCAGGCCATACCACGGCAACTCATGATCCAGCGCGAGGTTGGCCTTCCACACCGAGGGCTGCTCAAAGTCCGGGCTTACGTAAGTAACGTTGGTTTCCGGCGTGCCCACGGACGGACGGACCTGGTCAGCCACGATCGGCTCATATGCCCAGTTGTCCGAGTTGATCGTGCCGCCCTGCTCGCCCGTATAGCGCAGGTAGTTGAGACCGGTGGTGCTGAATGCATTACCGAACCACACCTGCGGCGATGCGCCACGGAACAGGCCCACGCCGCCGCGCAGCTGCGTCGGACGGTCCGTATCGAAGGTGTAATTGAAGCCGAAGCGCGGCTGAACCAGCCACTTGTCCTTGCCATTGACGTAGCTGTTGTCCAGACCGAACGAGGCCAGGGCAGCCGAGTTCAGGGTCGGACGACCACTGACGGTCGGCTTGTCGGCGCGAACGCCATACGTCAGCGTAAGGTTGTTGTTGACATACCAGGTGTCCTGCGCGAACAGACCAAGCTCACGGTACTTGAAGCTGGCGGCGATGGTGTCATCGCTCAGGCCCGGCTGCGGAAGGTGCTGGACATAGTTGCTCCAGTTGCCATCAGCGTAGTTGTCCAGGCCGAAGAACTCGTACGAACCGTACAGGTTCTGGACGAACATGTTGTACACATCGTTGCTGCTGAAGTCCGCACCGAACTTGACATCATGGTCGCCCAAAGTCAGCACGCCCGAAGCGTAACCGTTCCAAGTCTTGGTCTGCAGCAGGTTGCCCGGGGTGCTCGGATCCGGCCCGAACATGATGTACTCACCGGTCGGTGAATCCACGTTACCGCCAAAGAAAATCTTGGTGGTGGCGATCTTGTCGCCCGGCATGAGGCGCGCCGACGTATAGTCGCGATACGACGCCTTCAACTCAGTCGAGAAGGTGTCGGTCCAGTCACTGAAGACCTGGGCGACATAGTTTTCGATCGTCTTCTGCTGCTGGAAGAAGGATGAGCTCAGGTTGACGATGGAACCGCCGGTGGTCGGGGTTCGCGCCTGGTTCTGCTCAACTTTGCTGTAGCGGAAGCTGGCACGATGATTGTCGGTGATGTTCCAGTCCAGCTTGACCGCATACTCTTCCAGGTCGGTGCTGCCATCGACGTCGCCAACGCTGCCTGCATCAATACCGTACAGGCTGCTGGCCAGACGGGTGGCTTCATTGATCTGAGCCTGGCTGATCGTGCCGTTACCCAGCGCACTGTCGGCCACGCTTGCGCCCGGAGACTTCCATTCCTGCTTTTCGTAGTTGGCGAAGAAGAACAGCTTGTCCTTGACCAGTGGACCGCCCAGGGTCATGCCGTAGGTGCGCTCGCTGTCGAAGCCGTCGAATTTGTAACCGGCGGGATCTTTGCCGAACCAATCGCCATCACGGTACGAGCCGTAGACCGAACCATGGAACTCGTTCGTACCGGACTTCGTCACCGCATCGATCACCGCACCGGTGGCACCGGCGATGGTAACGTCGTAGCTGGAAAGATCGACATTGATCGCTTCCAGCGCATCCATGGCAACTGGCTGGCGACGGGTCGGCATACCGTTGTCTTCCAGGCCGAAGGTGTCGCTGATCGACACACCGTCAACGCGGATCGCGTTGTACTTCGGGTTCTGACCACCAACGGAAATCTGACCGTCAGCCTTGTTGGTCTGCGCAATGCGCGGATCCAGGCGGACGTAATCCTGAATGTTGCCGCCGGCCGAGGGCAGTGCATCGATCGTCTGACGGCTGATGTTCGTACCGGCCCCCATCTTGGTTGCACTGAACACTTCAGAGCCGGCAGCGACGGCCGTAACCTGGACAGCTTCCAGATTGGTCGCTGCCAAGTCACCGGTGAGCGTAGCGTTGACCGTTGCCGACTGGCTGACGCCGAGGTAGACGCCGTCTTCAGTCTTGGTGCCAGCACCGGGCTTGTTGATGGTGATCGTGTACGGACCACCCACGCGCAGGCCGCGCGCGTTGTAACGACCCGACGCATCGGTGGTCGCACGGCTGACCGTGCCCGACTCGGTGTGCGTGATGGTGACTTCGGCACCAGCGACAGGCGCGCCTGCAGCGCTCGTAACCTGACCGCCGACACCGGCAGAGGTGCTCTGGGCGAAGGCGGGAGCGGCGGCAAGTGCAGCCACGAGACCAAGCGTCAGCTTGGACATCCGGAGACAACGGGAGTGGGTCATTGGGGAGTAGCCTCGATGCGAGATTGGCGATGGCGGAGAAAAAAACGCGCCCAAGCAGCCTTGCTGGCGGCTGACTGGACTTTTATCTGGGTTCCCTAGCCGCGAGCTGGTTTCAGCCGCAACGGTTAACACTAGATTAACACGATAGCCTTGGATTGTGACGGTTTGGCGACAAAACACACGCCATCACAACGGGATCGTGACGCCATCTTCACATCTGTTTATGACCCGCTGAATGCACGCCATTGGGGCCTTCGGCGGTATCGAGACGGTTTTTCCGCGGATTGGCTGGGGAGCGGCCAGCGGCGGCACGGCCCAGGCATTGTTCGGCTCGCCGGCCAGTGGCCGGCACTTCCCATAGAGAGGCGTTGACGCCTTAGGCGCCCTCAGGCGTCGAGAATCTGGCCGCGATACGCGGCGCCCGCGGCAGACAGCAGCAGGACCGCCGCGGCGGCGCAGTCGGCCGGATCACGGGCGGTGCGGTCTTCATCCAAGGAAAAAGCACGGGCGCGCAGCGCCGTACGCATCGGGCCCGGCTGCAGGCCACTGACCCGGACCGGGCTGCGGCCCAGTTCATCATGCAGGGAAGCGATCAGGCCGCGCAGGCCGTGCTGGGCGGCGCCGTAGCCGCCCCAGTAGGCCTGCCCTACCCGCGCGGGATCATCCACGGTGAACACCAGTGCGGCATCGTCGCTCTGGCGCAGCAGCGGCAGGCAGGCCTGGGCCAGCCAGGCCGGCGCGGTCAGGTTCACGTGGATGGCGCGGGCGAAGGCAGCCGGGTCGGCCAGCTCGAACGGGGTCAGCCCGGCGAAATCGGCCGCGCAGTAGAGCACCCCGTCCAGATGGCCGAGTTCGGATTGCAGGCGCTCGGCCAAGGTGGCGTAGTCGTCCGGGGTGGCGCCTTCCAGATCCAGCGGATACAGCAGCGGCTCGGGGCCGGCTGCTTCGACGGCGGCATAGACGCGATCCAGGCGGCGGGGTTTGCGCCCCAGCAGGACCACGGTTGCCCCGGCCTGCGCGCAGGCGACGGCCGCGGCGCTGCCGAAGCCTCCCCCGGCGCCGGCGATAAGAATGACGCGATCGGCGAGCGATCCGGTCCCGACCACCACGGACGGGACCGCACTCACGGCTGGGAGGCCTCTTCGACGATGCGCTTGAGCTCGCCGGATTCGAACAGCTCCAGCACGATGTCGCAGCCGCCGATCAGCTCGCCGTGGATGAACAGCTGCGGGAAGGTCGGCAGGTTGGAGAAACGCGGCAGGTTGGCGCGGATCTCGGGTTCTTCCAGCACGTTGACCGTGCGCAGCGCGATCGCGCCGGCGGCCATCAACGCCTGGATGGCACGGCTGGAAAAGCCGCACATGGGATATTGCGGAGTGCCCTTCATGAACAACACGAGGGGGTAACGTTCGACTTCGGACTGGATCTGCTGCATCACCGCCACAACGACTCTCCCTCCAATGGGACAACCCGGCCTCACCGGTCGGATAGACTTCCCTGACCGCCATTGTATGCCCTACCTTCGCGTGGTGGGCACCCTGCCATCGGCCACACTGATGACGATCCGCCATGGATCGGCGCTCTTCCCTCCCAATCTGCCGTGCCCATGCCTCTAGAACTGCCTCGCCTTCCTTATGACCGCGCCGCTCTGCAACCCCACCTGTCGGCGGAGACGCTCGACCTGCACCACGGGCGGCACTTCCGGGCTTATCTGGAGGCAGTGAACGCCCGTATCGAAGGCACGGAGCTGGCCGAGCTGCCGCTGGAGGAGATCGTCCGCCAGACCCAGGGCAGCCTGTTCGATGCGGCCGCCCAGGCCTGGAACCACCAGTTCTATTTCCAATGCCTGCACCCGCGCGCCGGTGGCGATCCGCAGGGTCGGCTCGGCGAACTGGTGACCCGTCATTTCGGCGATGCCAAGCGCCTGCGTGAGGCCTTCGACCGCGCCGCGCTGAGTCTGTTCGGCTCGGGCTGGGTGTGGCTGGTGCAGCACCCCAATGGCGCACTGGCGATCCAGGTCACGCGCAATGCGGGCACGCCGCTGACCGGCGAGAGCACTCCGCTGCTGGCCTGCGATGTGTGGGAACACGCGTATTACACCGACTACCAGAATGAGCGCGCGCGCTATCTGGAGGCGTTCTGGAAGCTGGTGAACTGGGACTTCGTCACCGCGCAATTGCGCGATTGAGGTCGCGCCCCTGGGCAGGGAGTGCCGGCCACTGCCCGGCACTACCGCGAGCTCAATCGCGCCGAAGGATCAGCCGCGCAGGCTCTGGATCACCGGCGCAACCTGTTCGCCGCGATCAAGCTGCCCACCCACGCGTTCCAATGCGCCGGCCAGCGCCGCCGCATCGTCATCACGCAATGTGGCATGGCCAACCTTGCGGCCGTCCCGCGCCTGCTTGCCGTAGTCGTGCCAATGGCCACCGGCCTGGCCGAGCACGGCGTTGGCATCGGGCATCTGGCCGATCCAGTTGAGCATGCAGGCATGACCCAGCATGCGCGTATCGCCCAGCGGCAGGCCGAGCACGGCGCGCAGGTGGTTGTCGAACTGCGAGGTTTCGCTGCCTTCGATGGTCCAGTGGCCGGAGTTGTGCACGCGCGGCGCCATCTCGTTGGCCAGCAGCTCATCACCACGGCAGAACAGTTCCAGTGCGAACACGCCGACGTAGTCCAGGCGCTCGGCCAGGGTACGGGCATAGCCGATGGCCGCTTCGTGCTGGGCCGCCGACAGCTGCGCCGGGGCCAGACTGGCCGAGAGCACGCCATCTACGTGCCAGTTGCCGGTGATCGGCCACGCGCGGAACTCGCCATCCTGCCCGCGCACAGCCACCACGCTGACCTCGCGATCAAAGGCGACGAAACCTTCCAGAATCAGGCCGGTCTTTTCGACCTGGCTGCCGAGGATGTCCCAGGCCGCGTCGATGTCGGCGGCGCTGCGGATCCGGAACTGGCCCTTGCCGTCATACCCCAGCCGGCGGGTCTTGACGATGCAGGGCATGCCGAACTCGGCGACCTTGGCCGCCAGTTCGTCGCGGCTGCGGATATCGGCGAAGGGCGGCAGTGGGATGCCCAGCGACTGGAACAGGGTCTTCTCGCTGAGCCGATCCTGGGCCACGGCCAGCGCATCCGGATTAGGATGCACGGGCACGCGCTCGGCCAGGAACGTGGCGCTGCGCGCCGGCACGTTCTCGAAATCGAAAGTCACCACGTCCACGCGGGCGGCGAACGCAGCCAGAGCGGCCTCATCGTCGAACGCGGCCACCTGCAGCGGTGCCACCTGGGCACCACAGGCATCGGCGGCCGGGTCGAACAGCTCGAAGCGCAGCCCCATCGGCGCACCGGCCAGGACCATCATGCGGGCGAGCTGACCGCCGCCCAGAATGCCAACGGTCCTGGTGGTCATTGACGCGGGTCGTCGTGGGCCATGACGTCTTCGGTCTGGCGGGCGCGGAAAGCCTCCAGCGCCTCACCGATCGCCGGCTGGTCCGAGGCCAGCATGGCGGCCGCGAACAAGGCCGCGTTGGAGGCGCCGGCATTGCCGATGGCAAACGTGGCGACCGGGATACCGGCCGGCATCTGCACGATCGAGAGCAGCGAATCCATGCCGTTCAGGGCCTTGGACTGCACCGGCACGCCCAGCACCGGCACAGCGGTCTTGGCGGCGATCATGCCCGGCAGGTGTGCGGCCCCGCCGGCCCCGGCGATGATCGCGCGCAGGCCACGCTGGCCCGCCTGCTCGGCGTAGGTGAACAGCACGTCCGGCGTGCGGTGCGCCGAGACCACTTTCACTTCATAGGGAACGCCCAGCGAATCCAGCTTCTGGGCGGCGTGCTGCATGGTTTCCCAATCCGAGCGGGATCCCATGACGATGCCGACGAGCGGCGCGGTTTGGTTGAGGGTCATTGGCCGTCACCTGCCTTAAAGACGTATTCTAGCCGTCTTCCACGCAAGACGAAGAATCCATGGATCGCAAGCTGCTCGACCTCCTGTGCTCGCCCGATACGCGCCAGCCCCTGTCCCTGCTCGATGCCACCGGCCTGGACGCGCTCAACCGCGCGATCGGCAGCGGTGCCGTGCTCAAGGCCGATGGCAGCCCGCAGGCGCAGACGCTGCGCGAGGCCCTGCTGACCCGTGACCGCAAGCAGGTGTTCCGCGTGGACGATGGCATCCCGGTGCTGCTGGCCGAAGAGGCCATCGCCACCGCCCAGATCGCCGATTTCCCGGAAAAATGAGCCACCTCCCCGTGCCGGCCCCCGAGGCCGCCCTGGTGGCCGCCGATGTGGCCCGTGCACTGGCCGAGGATATCGGCAGCGGTGACGTCACCGCCGCGCTGCTCCCGGACCGCCCCGACAGCGCCTACCTGCTGTGCAAGCAGGACGCGGTTATCGCCGGCCGCCCCTGGTTCGACGCGACCCACCGGGCGCTGGATCCGGAGGTCCGGATTGAGTGGCGCGTGGCCGAGGGCGACCGCGTCACCGCTGGCACCGTGCTGGCCCTGCTGCACGGCCGCAACCGCAGCCTGGTGAGCGCCGAGCGCACCTCGCTGAACTTCCTGCAGACGTTGTCCGGTACGGCGACCACCACCGCGCAGTACGTCGCGGCGGTTGCCGGCACCGGCGCGCGGATCCTGGACACCCGCAAGACCCTGCCCGGCCTGCGCGTCGCGCAGAAATACGCGGTGCGCTGCGGCGGCGGCGACAACCATCGCCTGGGCCTGTTCGACACGGTGATGCTCAAGGAAAACCACATCCGTGCGGCCGGGTCGCTGACCGCGGCGGTGCTGGCGGCGCGTGCGCAATGGCCGGCGTTGCCGCTGGTGGTCGAGGTCGAGGACCTGGACCAGCTGCGCGAGGCGCTGGCGGTGGGCTGCACCCGCATCCTGATCGATGACTTCGATACCGCCACGCGGCGCGAAGCAGTGCGCATCGCAGCCGGGCAGATTCCGCTGGAAGTATCCGGCAGTGTTGGCCTGGACGGGCTGCGCGCGATCGCCGAAGACGGCGTGGACTGCATCTCCATCGGCGGGCTGACCAAGCACGTGCAGGCGATCGACCTGTCATTGAAACTGGGCCCGCCCCCACAGGGCTGATGCCGCTTTCACGGTATGGGCAGATGCGGTCTGCGAGGCTGCGTCTGCCCCCACCTGGAATGCACGCATGCGCTGCCTGCCGCTTCTCGCCTGCCTGTCTCCCCTGCTCGCGCTGCTGCCGCTGCAGGCCTCTGCAGCCGAGGTCTGCGATGTGCCCCCGCGCTTCGGGCTGAGCCCGCTGGCCGTGGCCATCGTGCAGACGGCCTGCAACGAACACCGCCTCTGGTACCGGCCCTTCATCGATCGCGATGGCCGCGCCGCCAGCCTCAGCGTGACCGAAGCCGAGGACGTCCACCTGGCCGACAACGGTCTGGTGGCCTGGCAGCGCGTGGTCGGCTACTGGCGGCAGAGCGGCACGTTGTCGCCAATGGGCAGCCAGCCCGGCGCATCGAGCTGCATGGCCCCGCCAGGCACCCGCTACACCGACAGCGACTGCCGGGCCTTCCTGGTGGACAACCCGTGGTCGGCGGCCTTCATCTCCTGGGTGATGACCCGCGCCAGCGTGCCGGGCTTCACCCGCTCGCCCCGACACATCGACTACATCCGCGCCGCCTACCAGAACAGCGGACCGTACCGGATGACCGACCCGGCGCAGGAGAAACCCGCCCCCGGCGACCTGCTGTGCTACCTGCGCGACCGGCGCGAGACGCTGAGCTACAGCGGACTGGTGCAGTCGCTGGGCAGCGGCGCGGTCTCGCACTGGAAATCGCACTGCGAAGTGGTGATCGCGGCCAACATGGGCGGCGATCGGACGCTGTATCTGATCGGCGGCAATGTCATGAACACGGTGGCGTTGCGCAAACTGTCGCTGGACCGCAGCGGCCGCATCGAGCTGCCGCCAGCGAAGGCCACTGCAGGCGATGGCGTGGATCTGGGCTGCACGCCGGGCCGCGAAGAGGAATGCAGCTTCAATCGCCAGGATTGGGCCGCACTGCTGAAACTGGTGGCCACCGCACCGGCGGCGGTGTCGATGGGAACGCCGGACCCGGCGCCCCTCCCCGCTCCGGGTGCGACGGCACCGCCGATGGCCGCCCCGGCGTCTCAGACACCGATGCGCGCGCCCACGGTGGTGCCGCCCCGTCCGCCAATCCCGAATGCGAACCCGATGCCCGCGCCGCCGGCGAGCCCGAGCCCGACTCGGACACCGACACCGACACCGACACCGACACCGACACCGACACCGACAACGCTCCCCGTCCCGCCACCGCCACCGCGCACGTCCTGATCGTGATCGCGCGGATGGCTTGATCCGCGCCGCATTCGTCGCCATCTTGGAGGGACCGACCTCCCTGACCGCGCCGAGTCACCGATGCCCAGTTTGATCCTGTTGATGATTGCCGGCGCGTTTGCCTACGCCTTCTGGAATTCCTCGCGCGCCGCCGCCGAACGTGCCGGCGTACTTGGGCGCAATGCCTGCCGCGCTGCCGATGTGCAGTGGCTGGACCAGAGCGTGCACGCCACTGGCCTGCGCGTGTGCCGCAAGGACAACGGCTGGCTGGGCTGGGAGCGCACCTTCAAGTTCGAGTATTCGCACGATGGCGTGGACCGCCACAGCGGGCGCATGGTGCTGCGCGGTGATCAGCTGATCACGTTCGTGGGGCCGTCGGCCGCGAGGATCAGCGAGATCCGGCGCGATATCGATACGCGCGATGCCGAGGACGTCTGAGCCGGGTAGCGCCGAGCGTTGGTCGGCCGCCGTTCGATGTCTGCGGAGAGCGGCCGACCAACGGTCGGCTCTACCAATGAAAATGGCCGCCTTGCGGCGGCCATCGTGTGTCTTATTTGACCACCCGCAGATGCGGGCGACCGCTGGGCTTGGGCGGTGCGTCGTCCGGCGGGGTCGGTGAATCGTCCGGCGGCAGTTCGTCGTCCGGACCCGGCTCGTGGCCCGGGATGTCATCCGGCAGCGCCATCCCCTGCCCGGTTTCGCGGGCATAGACGGCCAGCACGGCCGAGATCGGCACCAGCACCGGGTAACTGGTCCCGGAGAAGCGGGCCGAGAAGCTGACGCTGTCGTTGTCGATATGCAGGCGCACCACGGCGCGCTCGGCGATGTTCAGGACGACGCGGCCGTCCTTGACCGCGCTCTGCGGCACCTGCACGCCAGGCATGCCGGCATCGACCAGGATGTGCGGCGTCAGGTCGTTGTCATTGATCCATTCCACCAAGGCCCGCAACAGGTACGGACGGTGGCTGGTCATGCGAAAAGTGTCTTCAGTCATGTGGTAGAGCCGAGCCGTGCTCGGCTGCTCTTGATCCGGATTGCCTGATGCAAGTGTACGCGCCCGCCTACCCGCAGGTCAGCCATGGCGCGTACCGGCACCGCGATTTCGTTCAGTACACCGGCGCCGCACGCGGCACGCCCCCGCCGATCAGACCGGCAGATCGCGCAGTTTCTTTTCCTGTTCGGTCAGGCTGCGGATGAACCCCGGGTGCCGGAAAATGCGGTTGCCGTAGTCTTCGATCGATTTGCCATCCTTCGGCAACGGCACGTCGAGTGCCTGCAGCCGCCAGATGATCGGCGCCATCGCGCAGTCGGCCAGGCTCATTTCCGGGTTGAGGAAGAACTTGCTGGCCTTGAACAGCGGCACCGCGCTGGTCAGCAGTTCCTTGAGGCGTTTGCGCCCGGCCTCGGCCTGGGTCTTGTTGCCCAGCTGGATGGCCTGCACCTGCGGCACCCAGTCGTGTTCGATGCGCAGCATCGCCAGGCGGATGCGGGCCCGCGAGAGCGGATCGACCGGCATCAGCGGCGGATGCGGATAGCGCTCGTCCAGATATTCGCTGACCACCGACGCCGCGTACAGCACCAGCTCGCGCTCCACCAGGGTGGGCACGGAGTGATACGGATTGAGATCGATGAGATCTTCGGGCGGGTTCTGCGGGTCGACCGGCACGGAGTCATAAGTGACGCCCTTGGCCGCCAGTACCAGCCGTACGCGATGGCACAGCACATCGTCGTTCGAGGAAAACAGCGTCAGGGTATTCCGCATGCGTACGCTCGCCGCCATCAAAGGCTCTCCAACGTCCGGTAACCGCCGGTCGTATCGGCGCCGCCAGCCCATTGCCGACGGTCGTCACAGTACCCGAGTGTGCAACCGCACATCACAAAAGCCAATAGGTCGATCGTCCCACGCGGGGAACGATCGACACAGGAAGGCGCCGGACGGCTCAGTGGACGTCCTTCCAGTATTCCTTCTTGAGCAGATAGGCAAGGAAGGTCAGCAGGGCCAGGAACAGGATCACCCACACGCCCAGCTTTTGGCGCTTCAGGGCGGCCGGCTCGCCGGCGTACTCCAGGAAGTTGGTGATGTCGCGCACCGCCTGGTCGTACTGGCCAGCATCGACGTTGCCCGGCTGTTCGATCTTCAGGCCAACCACCGGCGGGTCTTCGCCGGGGTTCTCCGGTTTGCCGTGCACCGCATGCTGCAGCCCCTGCATTTCCCACAGCGGATTGGGCATGGAGGCATTCGGGAACACGGTGTTGTTCCAGCCCAGCGGCCGCGTGGGATCCAGGTAGAACGACTTGAGGTAGGTGTAGACCCAGTCGCTGCCCCGCACCCGCGAGATCAAGCTCAGGTCCGGCGGCATCTTGCCGAACCATTTTTCGGCCTGCGCCTTGGGCATCGTCACCGGGATCGGCTCGCCTACCGGGGTACCGGTGAAGTTGAGGTTGTTCATGACCTCTTCTTCGCTCAGCCCAAGATCGGCGGCCATGCGCGAGTAACGCAGGTATTTCAGCGCGTGGCAGCCGGAGCAGTAGTTCATGTAGAGCTGCGCGCCACGCTGCAGCGACGCACGATCGCTCAGATCGTTGCCGGCCTGCAGGGTCTTGGCGCCCTCGGCGGCATCGGCCACCGCGACACCGAGCATCAGGGCCGCCGCGCAGGCCAGCCGGACAATCCAGTGGTCAGTCATGCGTGGTCACCCGGTCCGGTACCGGCTTGGTCCTGTCCAGCTTGGTCCATAGCGGCATGGTGATGAAGAAGGCGAAATACAGGAAGGTCAGCACGCGCCCGATGTAGGTCTCGTGCGCATCCGTACCCGGGCCGGAGCCGATCACGCCCAGCCACACGAAGCACACCGCGAACATGCCCAGCAGACCGCGCGAGAGCAGGCCGCGGTAACGGTAGGACTTCACCCGCGCGCGATCCAGCCACGGCACCAGGAACAGGATGGCGATCGCCGAGAACATCACGATCACACCGCCGAGCTTGTTGGGCACCACGCGCAACATCGCGTAGTACGGGGTGTAGTACCAGACCGGCTTGATGTGCTCGGGCGTCACCAGGCGGTTGGCCTCGGTGAAGTTGTCATGCTCCAGGAACAGGCCGCCGAAGGCCGGCGCGAAGAAGATGATGAAGGCGGCGATGATCAGCAGGAAACCGGCGCCGACCGCATCCTTGAGCGTGTAGTACGGGTGGAACGGAATACCGTCGGTAGGCGCCGTGGCCGACCAGCGGTTGCCCTTCGGCCCCTTCTTGATCTCCACGCCATCGGGGTTGTTGGAACCCACCTCGTGCAGCGCGCCCAGGTGCAGCACCACCAGCAGCAACAGCACCAGCGGCAGCGCGATCACGTGCAGCGCGAAGAAGCGGTTGAGGGTGGCGTCGCTGGGCAGGTAATCGCCCATGATCCATTCGGTCAGGCCGGTGCCGATCACCGGGATCGCGCCGAACAGCGAGATGATCACCTTGGCGCCCCAGAACGACATCTGGCCCCACGGCAGCACGTAGCCCATGAAGGCTTCGGCCATCAGCACCAGGTAGATCAGCATGCCGAGGATCCAGACCAGCTCGCGCGGCTTCTGGTAACTGCCATAGAGCAGGCCGCGGAACATGTGCAGGTAGACCACGATGAAGAACAGCGAGGCACCGGTGGAGTGCATGTAGCGGATCAGCCAGCCCCACTCCACGTCCCGCATGATGTATTCGATGGAGGCGAACGCTTCGGCCGCGTTCGTCTTGTAGTGCATCGTCAGGAAGATGCCGGTGACGATCTGGTTGACCAGGATCAGCAGCGCCAGCGAGCCGAAGTAGTACCAGATGTTGAAGTTCTTCGGCGCGTAGTACCCGGTGACGTGCTTGCGGTAGACCGGCATCAGCCCGGGCGCGCGTGCGTTGACCCAGTCGGCGACGCCGGTGGCGGTGCGGGAAAGGATATTGGCCATGATCAAGCCGCCCCCTGCGGATCAACGCCGATGATGATGGTGTTGTCGTCCTGGTAATGGTGCGGCGGCACCAGCAGGTTGATCGGTGCCGGAACATCCTTGAACACGCGACCGGACATGTCGAAGCGCGACTTGTGGCAGGGGCAGAAGTAGCCGCCCTTCCACTGGGGGTCGTAGGGCTCGGGGCGGATCTCGGCGACCATTTCCGGCGAACAGCCCAGATGGGTGCACAGCCCGACCAGCACCGAGACCTCGGCCTTGATCGAGCGGAACTCGGGATTCTGCTTGAGCACGTACTCGGGCTGCTGCTCTTTCTCGCCCGACTCGGGATCCTTCAGGCGGCCGTCCAGCCCGTGCAGCGCGTCGAGGATGGCCTTGGAGCGCTTGACGATCCAGATCGGCTGTCCACGCCACTCCATGACCAGACGCTGGCCTTCCTGGAGCGCACTGATGTCGGCAATCACCGGGGCACCGGCCAGTTTGGCGCGGGCGCTGGGATTCCAGGACTTGATGAACGGTACCGCTGCAAATCCGACGCCGACCGCTCCGACCACCGCAGTGGTTGCTGAGAGAAACCGCCGACGTCCAGTGTTGACTGGATCGTTTACCCCATCGTTGGCCATCCGGCACTCCGATATTGATTTAGGTAGCTTGAGGCTGCCAGCAGACCGGTGGGGGCCAGTCCACATTGAATCAGCCGCGAGTGTAGCTGAACCGAAGTCGGCCACACAACGCGGTACTACGGAACGACATTACCCCGACAGTACGGCATCAGGTACCACTGGCGCCATGGGTCATTGATGGCTGGCCACGGCACCGCGGTAGCGGTCGGCCAACAGGGCCACCCGCTTCACGTAATACTGGGTCTCGCTGTAAGGCGGCACGCCACCATGGCGGTCGACCGCGCCCTCGCCGGCGTTGTAGCCCGCCGCCGCCAGGGTGAGATCGCCGTTGAAGCGCTTGAGCAGCCAGGACAGGTACTGCACACCGCCGCGGATGTTCTGCGAGGCATCGAAGGAATCGCTGACGCCGAAGCGGCGCGCGGTCGGCGGCATCAACTGCATCAGGCCCTGCGCGCCGGCGCGGCTGAGCGCGGTGGGGTTGTAGGCCGATTCGGCGTGGATGATCGCGCGGACCACCGCCTCTTCCACCCCGAACTCGCGGGCGGCGGCGGTGATCTCGCTCTGGTAAGCAGTGGTGTTGAGCCGCACCAAGCCGAAGTTGACCGCCGGGTTGGCGCCACAGGCGTAGCAGCGCTCGATGAAGCTGTAGTGGATGGTGCGGACCTGGCCAACGCTGGCGATGCCGGTCGGGCGTGCGCTGGTGTAATGGCGCACGCCGTCTTTCATATAGGCGTACAGCTGACCGCTGCGGACCTTTCCAGCTTTGTTGCCAGCCGGCGCCGGGGCGGAGGGCGCGGTCAGCACCGTGGCCGGGAGGGTGGACGGGGCCGGGGCCGGGTTGATCGCGGTCGCCGCGGTGGCGGTATCGGCCCGGATCGGCGCTGGTGCCGCGCTGGCGATCGGGGCCGCCGGGGCCGGCGCAGGCGGCGCTGCCAGGGCCCGGCGAGGCGCCGCGCCGCGCTCGGGCCGGTAGCTGCTGATAACGCTGCAGGCGGCGCCGGCCACGCGCTTGCTCACATAGCTGGGAATGCCGTCGCTGCCGACGCACTTGTACAGGGTGCCCGCACTGGCCGGCATAGCGGTCAGCGCAGCCAAGGCCAGCGCAGCGATCCCCAACATCCCCTTCATGAGCGGGAGTGTCCCCAATTCGCCGGGGATTGCCAAGGGGGGCGCCCGACCCGGCTACAATGGCCTGCTCACCGCAGCCATCCGGCTGCCTGCCCGCCCACCCGACTGGAATAAGCGCCATGACCGGGACGCCAGCTTCGACCGCGCCGACTTCGGCCGGTTCTGCCTTGCCTGCCTCTGCTCCGCCCAGCTCCGCCCCCCGCCCCGACCTGCTCCCCCTGCCCGGCGCCAGGCCGCAGGTGAACGGTCCGGTGCGCGGCAAGCTGTACATCAAGACCCACGGTTGCCAGATGAACGAGTACGACTCGACCAAGATGGCCGACGTGCTCGCCGCCTCCGAAGGGCTGGAACTCACCGACGACCCGGCCGAGGCCGACGTGTTGTTGATGAACACCTGCTCGATCCGCGAGAAGGCCCAGGAGAAGGTGTTCAGCCAGCTCGGCTACTGGAAGGCGCTGAAGAACAACGGCCGTGGCGTGATCATCGGCGTCGGCGGCTGCGTGGCCTCGCAGGAAGGCGAGGCGATCATCAAGCGTGCCCCGCACGTGGACCTGGTGTTCGGCCCGCAGACCCTGCACCGCCTGCCGGAGCTGATCCGCCAGCGCCGTGAATCGGGCAGGTCGCAGGTGGACATCAGCTTCCCGGAGATCGAGAAGTTCGACGCCCTGCCCGAGCCGCGTGCCGAGGGCGCCTCTGCGTTCGTGTCGATCATGGAAGGCTGCTCGAAGTACTGTTCGTTCTGCGTGGTGCCCTACACCCGCGGCACCGAGGTCAGCCGCCCGTTCGAAGACGTGGTGGTGGAAGTGGCGCAACTGGCCGCCCAGGGCGTGCTGGAAATCAACCTGCTCGGCCAGAACGTCAACGCCTACCGCGGCCCGTATGGCGACGGCGAGTTCGCCGATCTGGGTCTGCTGATCCGCACCATCGCCGAGATCGACGGGGTCGGCCGGATCCGCTTCACCACCTCGCACCCGCTGGAATTCAGCGATTCGCTGATCGATGCCTACCGTGACGTGCCGCAGCTGGCCAACTTCCTGCATTTGCCGGTGCAGGCCGGCAGCGACCGCGTGCTCTCGGCGATGAAGCGTGGCTACACCGCGCTGGAATTCAAATCCAAGATCCGCAAGCTGCGCGCGGTGCGTCCGGATATCTCGATCAGCTCGGATTTCATCGTCGGCTTCCCCGGCGAGACCGATGCCGAGTTCGAGAAGACCATGAAGCTGATCGAGGACGTGGGCTTCGACCAGAGCTTTTCCTTCATCTATTCGCGCCGCCCGGGCACCCCTGCAGCCGATCTGGAAGACACCACCTCCGATGCGGAAAAGCACGCGCGTCTGTCGCGCCTGCAGGCCCGGATCAACGAGCAGGCTGCAGCCATCTCCGAAAAGATGGTCGGCACCGTGCAGACCGTGCTGGTGGAAGGCCCCTCCAAGCGCAACCCGAACGAGCTGACCGGCAAGAGCGAGAACATGCGTTCGGTCAACTTCCCGGGGCACCCGCGCTTGGTCGGCCAGTTCGTGGATGTGGTGATCACCGAGGCGTACAGCAATTCGCTGCGCGCGCGGATGGTGACGGCGGATTGAACGGGATGGCCGGGCCACGGCCCGGTCATCGTTGACGCTTTTTTGACCACGCAATCGAACCCTTTGCCGCAGTAGGGCTGGCGACACCTATCCACAGGTTGCTGCACCGGCATTGCACAGCCCCTGTGGAAAACCGCTTTCCGCCCGTGCTGTAGCGGCCGCCCCACACCCGCGCTACCCTGTTCTCCCTTTCCCTGCTTGCGGCCCGGTCGGCTGGACCGGCGGCCGCCGGACGCAATGACCGCACTCGCACAACGCGACTTCACCCTCACCCCGGAAGACAACGAGCGCCTGGCCAACATGGCCGGCCCGTTCGACGAACATCTCCGCCAGGTGGAACTCAAACTCGGCGTGGAAATCGCCAACCGTGGCCACGTGTTCCGCGTGACCGGTCCCAAGGCCGTGGTCGCCGATGCGCAGGCCCTGATCGAGGCGCTGTACGCCGAAGCCGGTGACGTGGTGTTCGACAGCCATGCCATCCACCTGCGCCTGAACCAGGCCAACGTGGAGCATGTGGTCGAGCGCGCCTACGAAGCCCAGGAAGTGGCGATCAAGGTCAAGCGCGGCACCGTGCGCGGCCGCGGTGCCAACCAGGCCCGTTACCTGCATCAGATCACCACGCACGACATCAACTTCGGCATCGGCCCGGCCGGTACCGGCAAGACCTTCCTGGCCGTGGCCAGCGCGGTGGAAGCGCTCAATGAAGCGCGCGTGCAGCGCCTGATCCTGGTCCGCCCGGCGGTGGAAGCCGGCGAGAAGCTGGGCTTCCTGCCCGGCGACCTGAGCCAGAAGGTCGACCCGTACCTGCGCCCGCTGTACGACGCGCTGTATGAAATGCTGGGCGTGGAAAAGGTGCTCAAGCTGCTGGAGAAGAACGTCATCGAGATCGCGCCACTGGCCTACATGCGCGGGCGCACGCTCAACGATGCGTACGTGATCCTGGATGAAGCGCAGAACACCACGGTCGAACAGATGAAGATGTTCCTGACCCGCCTGGGCTTCGGCTCCACCGCGGTGGTTACCGGTGATCTCACCCAGACCGATCTGCCCAAGCACGTCAAATCCGGGCTGCGCGATGCGATCGACGTGCTGCGCGATGTGGAGGGCGTGAGCTTCACCTTCTTCGAAGCGCGCGACGTGGTCCGCCACCCGCTGGTGGCCCGCATCGTCAGCGCCTACGACCGCCGCGATCTGCAGCAGGTCCAACCCGGAGCGACCCCATGACCCGTGGTCCCGTGCGACTGGACGTCGCGATCAGCTACGCCCTGCCCCGTGCCGGCCTGCCCTCGGCGGTGAGCTTCCGCAAGTGGGTCGCCGCCGCCCTGAAGGGCCGCATCCGCGAGGCCGACCTGGCGATCCGCCTGGTCGATGCCAAGGAAGGCCAGTCCTTGAACCGCCATTACCGCGGCAAGGATTACGCGACCAACGTACTCAGCTTCCCGGCCGAACTGCCCGAAGGCCTGCCCAAGGGCGTGAAGTTCCCGCTGCTCGGCGATCTGGTGATCTGCGCACCGGTGGTCGCCCGCGAGGCGGACGAACAGGGCAAGGCGCTCAATGCCCACTACGCGCACCTGACCGTGCATGGCGTGCTGCACCTGCTCGGCTGGGACCATGAGGACGAAAAGGAAGCCGACGCCATGGAACAGCTGGAACGGGACATCCTGGCCGAGCTCGGGATCGCCGACCCATATGCCGGCGAGCGCTGAGCGGCCCCCTCGCTATCTGTGTTGATCCCTCTGCCATACAAGGACGTATGCCGCCATGCCGATTCCTGAGCGTCGTTCCGCACTGGGTCCCGTGCTGCTTGCAGTGTCCTGGGCCGCGCTTCTGTACGCCGCGATCGGAGCCCCGGGGCTCACCGCACTGACGCCGGCCGGGCGCGACCCGGGTGCACTGCAGCTGGGCATGCTGGGGCTGTCGGCGGTGATCGCAGCGCTGTCGTTGGCGCCTGCGCGAAGCTGGTGGGCAGCGCGGCAGCAGCGCGCGCCCCTGTCCGCCGCATGGGCCGGGCGTCTGTCCGGCCTGGCCGCCGGGGTGTTCGTGGCAGGCATGCTGACCTGCGTGGTGGCGGGCCTGATCCTGCCTCGTCTGCGGGCCGGTTCTGGCGAGGCGACCCTCAGCGCGGCCGGCTTGAGCGTGGTGATCTGGTCGGGGCTGGCGGCTGCGCTGGTCGCGCCGCTGGGCTGGCGCACGCTGTATCGCTGGTTCGGCCGCGACGGCGTTGCGCCGGGACAGTCATCGACCTTCCGTGCACGGCCGGTGCAGGTGGCCCTGCTGTTTGTTCTTGCCGCATCTTTCGCGCTGTTCTTCGGGCGCGGGCTGCTGTCGTCAACCGCCAGTGGCCCGGGGGCGATCCATCTGGGCACCGCCGCGTTGGTACTGTTCGCGGCGGGGATCGCCGTCGTCACCTTCCTGCCCACGCTGCGCTGGCTGCTGCGCCGCCGGTGAGGCCGTGCCACGCGTGGCCTCTCCCCCGCTATGATCGTCGCCGCATCCGTGCGCTGCACGCCTCCGTTGATGGATCTGCTTTGATGACCCCGTTGCGACTTGCCTGCCTTGGCCTGCTGGGCCTGCTGCCCATCTCGGCGTTCGCCGATGCGGCCCCGCTGGACCTGACCGCCCTGATCGAATGCCGCCAGAGCGTGGGCGATTACAACGCGGTCGCCCCGGTCGTGGCCGACCCGCTCAAGGCGGTCGCCAACGGCCTGCAGCCGCTGCCGCAGACCAACCAGTTCATGACCGAATTCCGCCTGGCCGCGCCGATCACGGTATTTGGGGAGCGCGCCGAGTACATCACGGTCGCCGGGGCCAGCATCATGGCCATCCTGGACCTGGCCGACCCGCGCCCGCTGGCCAAGCGCCTGGCGCTGGAGGATGGCGTGGATACCCCGGAGAAGTTCATGGCCGGCCGCGAGCTGGTCAGCCGCGACGTCACCGACCCGCGTACCGGCGAGGCCCTGATCGAATCGGTGATCCTGAGCCTGTCCACGGTCAAGTCCCACCCCGGCAAGACCCTGGCCGGCTGCACCTACAGCCTGGACCTGCCGCCGGAAGAAGACACCCCGGCCCCGGGGGCCGCCCCGGCCGCCATGCCGGGCGTGAATCCGCCCCCGGCCGGGCACTGACAGGCGCCCGCATCCTGATAGACTAAATCCAACGCCCGGCACGCCGGGTGCCTTTTTTCCAGAGATGTCTGAAGACGACAGTAGTAGCTCCGCGCAGGAGCACAATGAAAAGAAGCGCAGCTGGCTCGAACGCCTGACCTCTGCCTTCTCCGGCGAACCCCACACCCGCGACGAGCTGGTGGCGGTACTGCACACCGCGCACGAAGACGGCCTGATCGCCGCGGACACGCTGCGGATGATGGAAGGCGCCATTTCGGTGGCCGAGCTCACCGTCGGCGACGTGATGATCTCGCGCTCGCAGATGGTCTCCCTGCCGGTCGAAGCCCCCTTCCTTGAACTGATGAAGCAGGTGGTCGAATCCGGCCATTCGCGCTTCCCGGTGCACGGCGACAACAAGGACGACATCCTCGGCATCCTGTTGGCCAAGGACCTGCTGCGCGGCGTGGTGGCCGACAACGGGCCGGCCAACATCCGTGAGCTGCTGCGCCCGGCGGTGCTGATCCCCGAGGCCAAGAAGCTCAACGTGCTGCTGAAGGAGTTCCGGCTCTCGCGCAACCACATGGCCATCGTGGTGGACGAGTACGGCGGTGTCGCCGGGCTGGTCACCATCGAGGACGTGCTGGAGCAGATCGTCGGCGAGATCGACGACGAGCACGACGAGGCCGAGGACCACACCTCGCAGATCGCGATCCAGGCCGATGGCCAGTACGTGGTCGACGCGTTGACCGCGATCGAGGATTTCAACGAGCGCTTCGGTGCCACCTTCCCCGACGATGACTACGACACCATCGGTGGCCTGGTCACCGAGGCGATCGGGCATCTGCCGGAAACCGGTGACGAGCTCACCCTGGACCGCTTCGTGTTCCGGGTGGCGCGTGCCGATGCCCGCCGCGTGCAGGCGTTCCACGTGACCGTACTGCCGCCCGACACCCACAACGAGGATTGACCCACGCCATGCGGCCCCCTTTGAATCGGTGGTCGCTGTGCCGCCTGTTGTTCGTGTTGTCGCTGCTTGCGATGGCCAGCCTGCCCTTCGGGGCACTGGCCGCGCAGGAGGCCGCGCCTGCCACTGCCACCCCGGCACCGGCACCGAGCGAGGCCCCGCGCATCGGCGTGGTCACCATGCAGCCGGGCGAGATCTTCTTCGAGCGCTTCGGGCATGACGCGCTGGTCGTGGTCGATCCGGTGACTGGCGAAGCGACCTCGTACAACTTCGGTTACTTCGACCCGAGCGAGTCCGATTTCATCGGCAACTTCGTGCGCGGGTACATGATGTATTACCTGGTCGCGCTGCCGCTGGGGCAGGATCTCTCCTATTACCAGGAGAGCGGCCGTGGCGCGAGCGTGCAGTGGCTGGACCTGACGCCCGTGCAGGCGCGCACCCTGGCCGAATCGCTGGCCGAGCGCGCCAAGCCGGAAAACGCGCGTTACCACTACGATTACTACACCGCCAACTGCGCCACCATGGTCCGCGACGCGATCGATGGTGCCCTCGGTGGCGGCCTGCATTCGCAGCTGTCCGGCCGTTCGCGCGGCAACACCTACCGCAGTGAATCGGTGCGCCTGGCCTCGCCCTCGCCATGGATGTGGCTGGGCTTCGATATCGGCCTGGGCCCGTTCGCCGACCAGCCGCTGTCGCGCTGGCAGGAAGCGTTCGTGCCGATGCGCCTGGCCGATGCGCTGCGCCAGGTCCGCAACAGCGAAGGTCGCCCGCTGGTGCAGGCCGAACAGGAACTGCTGCCGCACCGGATCGCGCCGGAACCGACCGAGTCGCCGCGCCGCTGGTGGCCGTGGCTGCTGTGCGGCCTGATCGCCGCCGCAGGGGTGGCCGCACTGCGCCGCCGGCGTCGTCTGCTCGGTGGCCTCGCACTGCCGTTCTGGCTGTTCTGCGGGATCGGTGGCGCGCTGCTGACCTATCTGTGGGGCTTCAGCGCGCACCAGGCCGCCTGGGCCAACCGCAACCTGCTGCAGCTCTCGCCGCTGTGCCTGCTGCTCGTTCCCGCTGCGATCACCCTGTTGCGCGGCCGCGCGCCGCGCGTATGGTTCCGCATCGTGCTGTGGGCCGTCGCCGGGCTGTCGCTGCTGGGCCTGGTGCTGCACTGGCTGACCCTGCAGGCGCAGTACAACCTGCAGTGGATCGTGCTGTTGCTGCCGATCCACGTGGCGCTGGCGTGGGCACTGGGCCGCCGTGACCTGCCCGTCACGGGCCGCTGACGCACGATGCCCGCCATGGATACCGTCACACCCGATAACCCCGCCTGCGTCATCAACTGCGTTCATTACGATGACCAGGGCAAGCGCCACGACATCAGCCTGGATGCCATCAGCGATGTGATCGCCAGCGACAACGGCTTCGTGTGGGTCGGCCTGTACGAACCCGACGACAGCGTGCTGCTGAAACTGCAGGAAGAATTCGGCCTGCACTCGCTGGCCATCGAGGATGCCCGCAACGCGCATCAGCGGCCCAAGGTCGAGGCCTACGGCAATTCGCTGTTCGTGGTGGTGACCACCGCGCAGATGGTGGACGAGCGGATCCGCTACGGGGAGACACATGCCTTCCTTGGGCCCCGCTTCCTGGTCACGGTGCGCCACGGCGCGTCGCTGTCCTATGCCGCCCCGCGCGCCCGCGTGGAACGCGAGCCGGAGCTGCTGCGCACCATGGGGCCCTCGTACTGTCTGTACGCGGTGCTGGATTTCGTGGTCGACAATTACCTGCCGATCACCCAGCGCTACCGTGACACGCTGGAACTGCTGGAGAAGGACATCTTCTCCGACAACTACAAGCGCCAGACGGTGGTGCGCCTGTACGAACTCAAGCGCGAGCTCAACAAGATGCGCATGGCCGTCGCACCGCTGCAGGACATGCTCTCGCAGATCAAGCGCTACCAGGGTGAGCTGGTGCCGGACGAAGTGAAGCTGTACCTGCGCGACGTGCACGACCATGCGGTGCGGATCAGCGATGTGATCGATACCCTGCGCGAAATGCTGGGCACCGCCCTGAGCGTGAACCTGTCGCTGGTGACCCTGGCCCAGGGCGAGACGGTCAAGCGCCTGGGTGCGTGGGCCGCGCTGCTGGCTGCCCCGACCTTGATCACCAGCTGGTACGGCATGAACTTCACGAACATGCCCGAGCTGGACAAGCCGTGGGCCTATCCGGCGATGATCATCGGCGTGGGTGCGGTGTGCGTGGGCCTGTACCGGTTGTTCAAGCGCGCACGCTGGTTGTAGGCAGCGCGGCTGCGCATTCGCGCATCCACCCCACGCTTTGCTGCGCAAACCGCGGGCCCCGGCTCACCATCCCCACAACCCCGCGCCTGTCGGCGCGCCCCCTTGAACTCCAAGGGGGCTATGGCTCCAGACGCAATCAAGCCACGTAAACCGTCTTGATGTTCATGAACTCGTGGATGCCATGTTCGGCCAGTTCGCGCCCGAAACCGGAGCGCTTGCTGCCGCCGAACGGGAGCCGGACGTCGCTCTTGACGATGGCGTTGACGAAGGCGGCACCACATTCCAGTTGCTGGGCGATGGCTTCGCCGCGGGCCGCATCGGTGGTCCACACGCTGCCGCCCAGGCCGAAGCTGGTGTCGTTGGCCACGCGCAGTGCTTCGGCGTCATCGCTGACGCGCAGGATCGCGGCGGCCGGGCCGAACAGTTCTTCGTCATATGCCGGCATGCCGGGGCCCACGTTGTCCAGGATGGTCGCCGGATAGCCGGCATGCGAACCGGCCACCGGCTCGCCGCCCAGCAGCAGCTTGGCGCCCTTGGCGATGCTGTCCTGCACCTGCTTGTGCAGTTCGTCGCGCAGGTCCGCTCGCGCCATCGGGGCCAGCGTGGTTTTCTCGTCCTGCGGATCACCGTAGACGCGCTTGCCTGCAGCGGCGACGAACTTCTCCACGAACGCATCGGCGATTGCATCGACCACGATGAAACGCTTGGCCGCGATGCAGGTCTGGCCGCTGTTGTCGAAGCGTGACTTCACCGCGGCGGCGACCGTCTTCTCCAGGTCTGCATCCTCCAGCACCACGAAGGCATCACTGCCACCCAGTTCCATCACGCACTTCTTGAGCTGGTCGCCGGCATTGGCCGCGATGGAGCGCCCGGCACGCTCGCTGCCGGTCAGTGTCACCGCCTTGACCCGCTTGTCGCGCAGCACTTCGGCCGCCTGGTCGTTGTCGATGTGCAGCACGTCGAACACGCCCTCGGGCAGGCCGCCATCACGGCACACGGCCAGGATCAGGTCGGCGCATTGCGGCACGTTGCTGGCGTGCTTGAGCAGGGCCACGTTACCGGCCATGAATGCCGGCGCGAGGAAGCGGAACACCTGCCAGATCGGGAAGTTCCACGGCATCACCGCGAACACGCAGCCGATCGGCTCATAGCGCACGTAGCTGCGCTGGGCTTCGGTATCGATCAGCTGCGGCTTGAGGTAATCGGCCGCGTGATCGGCGTAGAACTCGCAGGCCTCGGCGCATTTCTCGATCTCACCCAGCGCTTCGGCCTTGAGCTTGCCCATCTCGGTGGTCATCGCGTGCTGGATGTCACCCTTGCGCTGGCGCAACTGGGCGGCGATGGCGCGCAGGATCGCCCCGCGCTCCTGCAGCGAACGCGCTGCCCACGCCGGGAACGCCTCGGCGGCCGCAGCCAGACGCTGCTCCACCTCCTTGGCGGTGAGCAGTTCGTGGCGGTAGGTGACCTGGCCGGTCGCGGGATTGATGATGTCAGCGGTCATCGCGGGTCTCCGAAAGTCAGACCCGCATTGTGCGCCCGGCCTCGTGAGCCGGATGTTGCCGGATCAGGGTGAACGCCGCGACACAGCGTCGCAGCAGCGCCCTGCCCCGGCACCGTTCAGCTGGGGTCCTGCAGCGCCATCTGCATGTCGCGCTGGCGGCGCTTCTCGGCCCGGGCCGTGATGTACCAGCCCACCACGGCCGCGATCGACACCGCCAGCACCATCAAGGTGGCCAGCGCGTTGATCTCCGGCTTGATGCCCATCCGCACCGAGGAGAACACCTTCATCGGCAGCGTGGTGGAGTTGGGACCGGCCACGAAGCTGGCGATCACCACGTCATCCAGCGAGAGCGTGAACGCCAGCAGCCAGCCGGCCACCAGCGCCGGGGCGATGATCGGCAGGGTGATCTGGAAGAACACCTTGAGCCGGCTCGCGCCGAGATCCATCGCGGCCTCTTCCAGCGAGCGGTCCAGCTCCTGCAGGCGCGAGGACACCACCACCGTCACGAAGGACAGGGTGAAGGTGACATGCGCGATCCAGATGCTGGTGACACCACGGCTGGGGAAGCCGGGAATGCCGCCCATCGCCACCAGCAGGGTCATCAGCGAGAAGCCCAGGATCACTTCCGGCATCACCAGCGGCGCGGTGATCAACGCGCCGAACAGGGTCTTGCCCGGGAAGCGGCGCATGCGGGTCATCACCATCGCCGCCATCGTGCCGAGCACGGTGGCCGCGCAGGCGGTCCAGAACGCGACCTTGAGGCTGATCCACAGCGCATCCAGGATCTGGCGGTTGTTGAACAGCTCGCCGTACCAGCGCGTGGAGAAGCCGGACCAGACGGTGGCCAGCTTGGAGGCGTTGAACGAATACACCATCAACAACAGGATCGGCAGGTACAGGAAGGCGAAGCCCAGCCCGAGCAGGCTCCAGCCCAGCCAGCGGTTGCTGCGCACCATGCTCATGCCAGCTTCCCTTCCAGCTCGCGCTGCTGCATGCGGTTGAACAGCAGGATCGGCACCAGCAGCAAGGCCAGCATCACGATCGCCACCGCCGAGGCCGTCGGCCAGTCGCGGTTGTTGAAGAACTCGCCCCACAGCACGCGGCCGATCATCAGCGTGTCCGGCCCGCCGAGCATTTCCGGGATCACGAACTCACCCACGGCCGGGATCATCACCAGCATGCAGCCGGCGATGATGCCGGTGCGCGAGAGCGGCAGCGTGATGCGCATGAAGGCCTGCCACGGCTTGGCGCCGAGGTCGTAGGCGGCCTCGAGCAGGCGGTTGTCCAGCTTGACCAGGTTGGCGTACAGCGGCAGCACCATGAACGGCAGGTAGCAGTACACGATGCCGATGTAGGCCGCGGTCGGGGTGTACAGGATCTGCAGCGGCGCATCGATCAGGCCGATCTTGAGCAGCAGCTGGTTGAGCAGACCGTTGCGGTCCAGGATGCCGATCCAGGCATACACGCGGATCAGGAACGAGGTCCACGAGGGCAGCACCACCAGCATCATCGCCACGTTGCGCGCGGCCGGGCTCATCCGCGAGATCACATACGCCATCGGGTAGCCGATCAGCAGCGTGAGCAGGGTCGAGATGACCGCGATCTTGATCGAGCTCAGGTAGGCCAGCAGGTACTGGTTGTCCTTGATCAGGGCCGCATAGCTGCCCAGGTTGAGCTTGAGCGAGAACGCGCCGTCCACGTACTCCAGCAGCCAGGTATACGGCGGCGAGCCGACCTGGGTGCGCGCGAAGGAGATCATCAGGATGATCACGAACGGCACCGCGAAGAACAGCAGCAGCCACAGGTACGGCGCGGCGATCACGCCGGCGCGCGTGCCCGGGAGCCAGCGCTTCCAGCCGGTCGCGGTCATGAGGTCAGCACCACGCCATCGTTGTCGCGCCAGTGCACCCAGACGGTGTCACCCCAGGTCAGGCCATCGCTGGCCCAGCGCTGCGAGTTGGCGAAGTTGGACAGCACCTTGGCCCCGCTCGGCAGGCGCACATGGAACACCGAGTGGCTGCCGAAGTAGGCGATCTCCTCGATCACGCCCTGCGCCTTGTTGGTGTCACCGGCCGGTTCGTCCTTGCCGATCATCACCTTCTCCGGGCGCAGCGCGAAGGCCACTGGCTGGCCCTCGTAGCCGGTGATGCCATGGGCGACGTAGATCGGCGCGGGGAACAGCGGCGTGCGCACCGTGACGTACTCGGGCAGGTCCTCATCGAGCACCCCGTCGAACAGGTTCACCGAACCGATGAACTCGGCCACGAACCGGTTGGCCGGCTGCTCGTAGATCTCATCGGGCTTGCCGACCTGCTGGATCCAGCCGGCATCCATCACCGCGATCCGGGTGGCCATGGTCATGGCCTCTTCCTGATCGTGGGTGACCATCACGCAGGTCACCCCGGTGGTCTCGATGATGTTGACCAGCTCCAGCTGCATCTGCGAGCGCAGCTTCTTGTCCAGCGCGCCCATCGGCTCATCCAGCAACAACAGCTTCGGGCCTTTGGCCAGCGACCGCGCCAGCGCCACGCGCTGCTGCTGGCCACCGGAAAGCTGGTGCGGCTTGCGCTTGGCCAGCTTGCCCAGCTGCACCAGGTCCAGCATCTCGCCGACACGGCGGTTGATCGCATCGCGCGCCATGCCGTCCTGCTTCAGGCCGAAGGCGATGTTCTGCTCCACCGTCATGTGCGGGAACAGCGCGTAGGACTGGAACATCATGTTGATCGGGCGCTGGTACGGCGGCAGCGCGTTGATGCGCTGGCCGTCCAGGTCGATGGTGCCCTGGGTGGGGGTCTCGAAGCCGCCCAGGCAGCGCAGCAGGGTCGATTTGCCGCTGCCCGAGCCACCCAGCAGCGCGAAAATCTCGCCCTTGCGCACGTCCAGGGTGACGTCATCGAGCGCGACGAAGCCGTCGAACTCCTTGCGCAGCGCGCGGATGGACAGGTAACCCGGTTCCAGGACCGGGAGGACCGCGCCTTCCGGCTTGGCTTCAAATGGCATGGGGAGCGGCTCCAGGAGCGGCGGCAGGACGGGGGGAGCATCCCATTTTACCGGTGGTGGCGGCGTCATGTCCTACCCCCTGAAACGACGACGCCGGCCCGGGGCCGGCGTCGCGCGGGGCGGTCAGCGCCCGGTTTTCACCTCGGTCCACAAGCGGGTGTAGAGCTTGTCCACTTCCGGCGTATTGATCGAGTAGGTGAACATCTTGGCCGCCACATCGGCCGGCGGGTAGATGGTCGGGTCGGTGCGGATCGATTCGTCCACCAGCGGCGTGGCCGCGGTCACCGGGTTGGCGTAATGGATGAAGTTGGTGTTGGCCGCGGCGACCTTCGGTTCCAGCAGGTAGTTGATGAAGGCGTAGGCCGCCTCCGGGTGCTTGGCATCCTTGGGGATGGCCAGCATGTCGAACCACTGCGGGCCACCTTCGCGCGGGATCGAGTAGGCCACGGTCACGCCGTTGGAGGCTTCGGCCGCGCGGTCGCGGGCCTGGATGATGTCACCGGACCAGCCCACCACCAGGCAGGTGCCGCCGTTGGCCAGCGAGCCCACGTACTGCGAGGAGTGGAAGTTCTGCACGTACGGCCGGATGCTCTTGAGCAGCGCGGCGGCTTTTTCCAGCGTGGCCGGGTCCTGGCTGTGCGGATCTTCGCCCAGGTAATGCAGCGCGATCGGGATCATGTCCGACGGTGTATCCAGGATGGTGATCCCGCAGTCCTTCATCTTGGCGATGTTTTCGGGCTTGAAGATCAGGTCCCAGCTGTTGGCGATGTCAGTGCTGCCACCGAAGCGCTGCTTGAGCAGCTCCACGTTGTAGCCGATGCCGGTGGTGCCGATCATGTACGGCACGCCGTACTCGTTGCCCGGGTCCTGCTGGGCGATGCGCTTCATCACCTCCGGGTCCAGGTTGGCCAGGTTCGGGATCTTGCTCTTGTCCAGCGGCAGGAACACGCCGGCCTTGATCTGGCGGCCGAAGAAGTTCAACGTCGGCACGACCACGTCGTAGCCGCTGTTGCCGGCCAGCAGCTTGGTTTCCACCATCTCATCGCTGTCGAACACGTCATAGGTCACCTTGGTGCCGGTGGCCTTCTCGAAGTTCGGGATGGTGTCTTCAGCGATGTAATCGCTGTAGTTGTAGACGTTCAGCACCTTGGCGTCTTCCTGCTTGTCACCGCCGCCACAGGCGGTCAGCACGGAAACGGCAATGCCGAGGGTGAGGATTCGCAGCTTCATCGGACTCTCCACAGGTCAGGTGCGAGTTGGGGGAACCGGCCGGACCGGCGCAACGGGTGCCAGCCTACCGGGCATGCCCCCATTTTCCCAGCACACGGCCCTCACGGCCATGCCGGATGTGGTGCGTGGGCTCAGACGTTGAGCAGCAGGAACTCTCGCTCCCAGGAGCTGATCACCCGGAAGAAGGTCTCGTACTCCTTGCGCTTGACCGACACGTAGGCGCGGCAGAAGCGCTCGCCGAGCATCTCCCGCAGTTCCGGGCAGCCCTCCAGCCCATCCAGCGCCTCGCCCAGCGAGCGCGGCAGGTCGTAGCCCAGCTCCTTGGCGCTGCCGCTGATGGGCGCGGTCGGCGAACTCTGCTCGCGGATGCCGAGCAGGCCGGCGGCCAAGGTGGCCGCAATGGCCAGATACGGGTTGGCATCCGAGCCGGCGAAGCGGCTTTCCACCCGCATGTTCTCCGGCGTATCCAGCGGCACCCGCAACCCGCAGGTGCGGTTGTCGAAGCCCCAGTGCACGTTGCTCGGGGACACCTCGCCGAACATCAGCCGGCGGTAGGAGTTCACGTTCGGGGCGAAGAATGCCATCGCTGCCGGCACGTACTTCTGCAGACCAGCCAGGTAATGGCCGAACAGCGGGCTGAAATCCTCACCGCCATGCTCGCCGGTGAACACATTGCTGCCATCACTGATCCGCAGCAGGCTCTGGTGGATGTGCATCGCACTGCCCGGCTCGTTCTCCATCGGCTTGGCCAGGAACGTGGCGTAGATGCCGTGGCGCATCGCCGACTCGCGCATGGTGCGCTTGAACAGGAACACCTGGTCGGCCAGATCCATCGCGTTGGCGTGGGTGAAGTTGACCTCCAGCTGCGCGGCGCCGGATTCGTGGATGAGCGTATCCACGTCCAGCTTCATCGCGTCGCAGTAGTCGTACATCAGATCGAGGATCGGATCGAACTCGTTGACCGCGTCGATCGAGTACGACTGGCGCGCCGTCTCCGGGCGCCCGGAGCGGCCGGCCGGCGGCAGCAGCGGGAAATCCGGGTCGGTGTTCTTCTGGACCAGGAAGAACTCCAGTTCCGGGGCCACCACCGGGCGCAGGCCCAGCTCGGCATAGGCGTTGAGCACCCGACGCAGCACATTGCGCGGGGCCAGCTCGTGCGGCTCGCCGGTCTTGGTGAAACAGTCGTGGATGACCTGCGCGGTGGGATCGGTCGCCCACGGCACCATGCGGACGGTGTCGGCATCCGGGCGCAGGATCATGTCCGAATCCGAGGGCGAGGTCAGCTCGTAGTAGTCGTCCGGGAATTCGCCGGTGACCGTGGTGGCGAAGATGCCCTCCGGCAGGCGGGTGCCGTAGTCGTGCGAGAACTTGTCGGCCGGAATGATCTTGCCGCGCGCATTGCCGGTGATGTCCGGCACCAGGCACTCCACCTCGGTGATGCGCCGGTCCTTGAGCCAGCGCAGCAGCGTGCTCTCCTGCGGAACAGGCTTGGGGGCGGCGGCTTTGCGCGAACGCGTTCGGGTGGTCATGACCGGTCTGCTGTAAGAGAGTTGCGGCGACAAGCATCGCCGAAAGCGTGAAAAATGCTGTGATAGAACGGATTGTCGGCCACCCGCCACTCGGGATGCCACTGCACCCCGAGCACGAAACGGTGCGCGGTGCTGCGCGCCGCTTCGATCAGGCCGTCCGCAGCGATGGCCTCGACCCGCAGCCCGTCGGCCAACCGATCGATGCCCTGCCCGTGCACGGAATTGACCCGTGCCGTGGGCGCGCCGGCCCAGCCGGCCAGCCAACCGCCCTTGGACAGCTGCACCGCATGTGCCGGACCATACTGCACCTCGACCCCCGCCTGCGGGTCTTCGCGATGATCGCCCAGGCCCGGCACCTCGTGCACGCGCGGATGCAGGCTACCGCCAAGGGCGACGTTCAATTCCTGGAAACCACGACAGATCGCCAGCACGGGCAGATCGCGGGCCAGCGCTTCATGCAACAGCGACAGCGCGGTCGCATCGCGCGCCGGATCATGCCGATTGCCCGGCCAGCTCGGCGGCCCCGCGTACAGATGCGGCTCGATATTGCTCACCGCGCCGGTCAGCAGCAGGCCCTGCAGGCGGTCCAGCCAATGCGCAGGCGGCAACGGCGGTTGCAGGCTGGGCAGTAGTACCGGGGTGACACCGGCGGCCTCGACCAGCGCGCGGATGTACTTTTCACCCGCCGCCGCGAAGCGGTGATGGCCCAGCATCGTGCTGTCGGTGGGCAGGCCGACCCAAGGGGGCGAGACCATGCGTCATGCTCGGATGACCTGCAGCCACGTTACCCCCGTGCGCAGATCCCGCGCAACACAGCGCCGCATCGTCGGCGCACACCCCCTCACACGCCGGGGGCAGATGCTGCGACAGACTGCCCCCTATCTTGCGCGCCGGTTGCTGGCATCCTTTGTCCATGATTGTTGCCCTGTCCCCTTCCCGCCGGAGCCCGGCATGACGACCGCCGGCGAGGCACACGCCCCCAGCTGGTATGCCGACAGCGTGCCTGCCGCCCCGCTGCGTGAACCACTGGCGGGCGATCTGAACGCCGATGTGTGCGTGCTTGGCGCCGGCTACACCGGGCTGTCCGCCGCCCTGACCCTGGCCGAGCGTGGCTATCGCGTCGTGCTGCTGGAGGCCCACCGCGTCGGCTGGGGCGCCTCCGGCCGCAACGGCGGCCAGGCCATCGTCGGCTACGGCTGCGAGGTGGACACGCTCGAGCACCTGGTCGGCGCCGAGGACGCGCGGGCGCTGTTCGAGTTCTCCCGCGATGGCATGCGCCTGCTGCGCGACCGCATCACCCGGCATCAGATCGACTGCGACTGGCGCGACGGCCACGCCAGCGTGCCGATCAAACCCCGCCAGGAGCGCATGCTGCGCGCCGGGCTGATCGATCTGGCCCAGCGCTACGACTATCCCCTGGAATGGTGGGACCGCACCCAGCTGCGCGGGCAACTGGACAGCCCGCGCTATCGCGGGGCGATGTTCGATCCCCACAGCGGCCACCTGCATCCGCTGGCCTACGCGCAGGGCCTGGCCCGTGCCGCCGAGGCAGCCGGGGCGGTGATCCACGAGCAGTCGCCCGTCCTGCAGCTGATCCGTGGGGCCAGGCCACAACTGCGCACCGCGCACGGCACGGTCAGCGCCGACCACGTGGTGATCGCCGGCAACGCCTGGCTGGAGGGCATCGCGCCGGAGCTGGAATCACGGATCATGCCGGTTGGCACCTATATCGGCGCCAGCGCGGTCCTCGGGCAGGCGCGGGCGCAATCGCTGATCCGCAACGACATGGCGGTGGCCGATGTCAGCTGGGCGCTGGACTATTTCCGCCTCAGCCGCGACCACCGCCTGCTGTTCGGCGGCCAGGCCAGCTACTCCGCCCTGCCCCCGCCCGGCCTGCGCGGGGTGATGACCCGGCGCATGCGTGCGGTGTTCCCACAGCTGGCCGACGTCGAGCTGGAGTACGTGTGGGGCGGTTATGTCGACATCACCCGCAACCGCGCCCCGCACTGGGGCCGGCTGACCCCGAATGTCTATTTCGCGCAGGGCTTTTCCGGCCACGGTGTTGCCGCCGCGGGGCTGGCGGGCCAGGTGCTGGCCGAAGCCATCGCCGGGCAGGCAGAGCGCCTGGATGTGTTCGAACGCATTCCCCACCGGCCCTTCCCCGGCGGGCGCATGCTGCGGACCCCGCTGCTGGTGGCGGCGATGTCCTGGTACAAGCTGCGCGATGCGTTGTGGTGAGGGTTCAAGGGGCTTTCGGCGGGGGCGGTGGGTTGTAGCCGTTGCGGAGGTTTGACGTTCGGGCGATCGATGCACGTCGCGGGCGCTTGAACATGGATTGTGAAGACCGCCGTTCTCGTCGATTACTCGAGCCGCTGGGGAGCGCGAAATCTGAGACACCGCGCAGCCACCGAAAACGGCGTATGGAGGTGCCGGCGGCTATAGAACCGGGCACCAGCAGGTGCTGAAGCAGCGCCCTCCCCTTTGGACGTGCCGGGCGCCACACAATCACCAAAGGCGGAGAATGCGTCATACCAATGTCCGCCAAGCACCGGAGCCACGTGCCTGAGCAACGGGTTCGTCGGCGCGCTTGGACGAGTCTGCAACCGTCGATCAGAAAGTCGGCGTGAAGAAACGCATTCCAAAATGAGATATCTGTCACGGCTCTGGCTGCGATACACGCGGGGATGTAACCCGGTATCGATCTTCTCCCCCAGGCCATGTCACTTGCGCAATTGCATATTCCTGCAGGTATATATACCGTCCAACCTGATCGCGGCATTGCTACACAGGGACGTTGACAGGGTACGAAGAGGGGGAGCCGGTGCGCGGAGAATGGTGGAAAAATGGACTTCAGTTGAATCTGCGCATCGAGCCGATTGGGCTTGTTCTCGCAGTCATCTATGCATTCGCATGCTGGGGAGCTCGTCAAGTTTCCCTTGACCAGTTCTACTTGCCAGCGGGTATACGTGTCGCCGCAGTGTTGCTGTGTCCTCCGCGCCTATGGCCTTATCTGGTCCTAGGCGAGTACGCCTACTTCGCACAGCTTCGCTACCCGATGGTGGAAAAGTACGGACTGGCCTGGGTCATCTTCGCCTCTGCATTTTTGTTGCCAACAGTCGCGCTGATCGTGCAACTGCATCGCAAGATGATCGCGGGAACAACAAACGTATGGCTGATCTCCGTCGCAGCATCCTCCGCGGTCGCCATCTCTTTGCTCAACCGGAGCTTTTCTCAGTTTCTTTGGCCGACACCACCGGACAACCCATTCGTTGCGACGGTTGCGCGCTATGCGGTGGGCGACTTCATTGGAATCCTGACGGTGGCCCCCCTTGCGTTGCTTTGGGTGCGGCGGCGTAGTGAGTCCGACTGGGCCGCTGGATTTTTTAAACCCACTGGCATGGCAATCGGGCTGATGATACTGCTTGGCCTCTCAGCATCGATACTCCCTCCAGAACAATCGACCGCGAAGACCAGCCTTCAGGTTCTGATGGCGCTTCCTGCAATCGGACTGACGTGCATGTTGGGTTGGCGCGGTGCTGCCATTGCAGTGCCGTCACTGAACCTGATCATTGGCCTCACAACACCCAAACCCTACCCTTCATCGTTCGATCCTTCCACGTTCACCATGCAGTTGATCATGGCCATTGCAGGGGTCGCGCTGCTGGTTCTCGGCTCACGCATTACCCATTACTACCATCACTACAGAATTCGGGACGATGGCGAGAAGAACGCGATCAAGCTGGCCAGAAGCTCTCATGTGGCAAGCGAAATGGGGCTTAGGGAGCGTGCGCTTCACTTGAGAAAGATCGGGGATGGCATGGATGTATCCCTTAATGAGGTCGTCAGCTGGCTGAAGCTGCAGGGGCACCACGAGATCGCTGGCGGACTGCTCCATACCGCTGTCGTGCATTCACGACAGTTCCGCGCGCAGGCCAGCATGGTTTACCCAACTGCATTGGATCATCTGGGCCTATATGTGGCTCTGCAGGCCGGCGGCGTCCGCGAAGCATGGGATATGACCCACCGGGTCACACGCCCGCGCCTGGAGGGAGATCCCTGCAAATTGAGCATTGGGCTTCAATTGGCCGCCTATCGCGCAATGACCGACGCAGTATCACTGCTGCTGGAGAGTGAATCCGGACAGATCCAGGTCCGCGCGCGCTGCGGCCGGTTTAACCGGTATCAGGGCATCGTGGTGATTGTGGCATTGCTGGATGCTGAAAATGCACTATCCGAAGCCAGCATGGCGATGGCGCTTGAACGTCTCGCCGGGCGAGCGCTCGCCTATGGCGGCGTTGTGCAATGCCGTCACAACCGGATCAGGATGGTGGCACTCGAAATGCCAGCCGCCGCTAGCCGGGACGCCGCACATGACGCATCGATTGATTACGTCAGAACGATAGATCGCGGCAGCAGCCAGGCCCTGACCTGAAGCGTTGTGGGCCTCCAGGATCTACCTCCCTATAAACGACCACAACGGGCGGACGTTCCGGAGAAACAGATAGTGAGTTGTTAGAGCTCGCGTGGGGATGTGGACCTGCAGGTGATGTACCCACCTGCAGGTCCCCGTCAGATCCATCAGCTCGGCCTGAAACGACGTCGCGCTGTGGCCAACCTTGGAACATCAACTAAGGTGTTGCGGCGGGCCTAGTTGCCACCATTCGCTGGCTCGACCGACCAGACCGCATCTGTGCCGCTCCCATACAGTACGAGCGAGAAGCCCTGACCGCGATACACCTCTGAGCGCCGCGCGCCTCTCGGAGTCTGTACACGCAATGTCGGCAGTGAAACCCGCGCGGGAATATCACCAGCCGGCAATGCCCAGAACACTTCATCTGCATTTCCGATGATCACGTGCACGCGCCCGGCAAGGTCGTTCACCTGGTAATAGGTGATGCCTTCCCGCTCGAATCCATATACCAGCCAGTTCGAATCCTGACTCAGGTTCGCTGCCAGTGGCTGCGTCTGTCCCAACCCGCGCTTCGCCAGCTTGACGCCGTGATCGTCCGATTGCGCCATTCCGACCATCGGAACCGATGCGAGAATCACGATACCCACCACACCAACAATCCTTGGAATGCGCACATTTACCTCCTGAGTAAAAAACCGATGAGGGGAACTTCGGCGATAGTAACCGTAACCGGCGGTCCATCGAACGATGGCCCACCTTGAGTGGCGAGACCAGTACGACGCCCCCCCCAACAACCCGGCAACCCGGCCGGGGCTGCGACATTGCGCGGCACCCCCTCGCCCCTAAAGTTACGTGTGAAACCGCCGCTACCAGTCCCGACCCACTCGGAACCGAGCGTACGCCTCATGCCGGCACTATTGCAGGGCGCTGTCCTCAGCGACCCCGGTGATGCCCTGCCCCAGCGGATCCTGCTGGTGGAAAACTCGCGCACGTTCACCAGCATGCTGCGCGAGGCGATCGAGCAGCGGTTGGAGCTGCCGGTGTCGGTCGCGACCAGCCTGGCCGAGGCCGGGCGGTTGCTGGATGAGGAACAGGGCTGGTTCCTGGTCCTGACCGGGCTGGTGCTGGCCGATGGCGACCGCGATACCGTGGTCGACTATTTCCTGTCACGCGGGTTGCCCACGGTGGTGGTCAGTGGCGTCTACGATGAGGACCTGCGCAAACGGGTGCTGCAGCAGCAGATCATCGATTATGTGCTGAAGAACACACCAGGCAGCATCGATTATCTGGTGTGGCTGGTGCAGCGGCTGGAGCGCAACCGGCGTATCGCCGCACTGGTGGTGGATGACTCGATGTCGGCGCGGATGTACGCCGCCTCATTGCTGCGCATGTATGGGCATGATGTCCATGAGGCCGCCGACGGTGCCGAAGGGCTGAAAGCCATCGAGGCGCACCCGGCGATCCGGCTGGCGGTGGTGGACCAGGAAATGCCGGGCATGGAGGGCGTGGAGTTCACCCGCCGCCTGCGCACGATGCGCTCGCGCGACAAGCTGGCGGTGATCGGCATCTCCGGCAACACCGACCCGTCGCTGATTCCGCGCTTCCTCAAGAACGGTGCCAACGATTTCCTGCGCAAGCCCTTCTCGCGCGAGGAGTTCTTCTGCCGCGTCTCGCAGAACGTGGACCAGCTGGAGCTGATCGGCACCCTGCAGGACCTGGCCACCCGCGATTTCCTGACCGGCCTGCCCAATCGCCGCTGCTTCCTGGAACAGAGCCAGCGCCAGCTGCCGCAGCTGCACCTGGATGGTGAGCAGGTGGCGGTGGCGATGATCGACATCGACCACTTCAAGCACATCAACGATACCCACGGCCACGAGGCCGGCGACGATGCGCTGCGCGCGGTGGCCGCCGCGGTGGCCCAGCATGCGCGCCAGGAAGACCTGATCGCGCGCTTCGGTGGCGAGGAGTTCTGCCTGCTGGTACCGGGCATGGATGAAGAGCAGGCCGTGCAGTACTTCGACGAGCTGCGCCAGACCATCGCCGCGCTGGAGGTCGACCTGGGCCACACCACGCTGCGCATGACGGTCAGCATCGGGCTGTGCTGCCTGCGCCCGCAGCGCGATTCGCTGCACCGGCTGATTTCCGAGGCCGACCGGCAGCTGTACCTGGCCAAGGCCGGCGGCCGCAACCGGGTCCACTGTGCCACCGTGGCCACCGGCCCACGCCAGCGCGAGCCTGCCCTGGTGCCTTGATCGAGATCAACGCGGCCCCGGCCGCGACTGCCTAGAGTCGCCCCCAGTTGAACAGCGCGGGGAACGCACCATGGCACTTCTGGTCTGGCAGGACGATCTGAACATCGGTATCGATGTCATCGATCACCAGCACATGCGCATCGTGGAGATGCTCAACCACCTGCACGTCGCCCAGAAGAGCCTGGAGCGCCTGGCCGTGGCCGAGGTGATCGACGAGCTGGTGGATTACACGATGTCCCATTTTGCCTTCGAAGAAGAGCTGATGGAGGAAGCCGGATACCCGTTCTGCTCGGCGCACAAGCGCGTGCATGAAATCTTCGGCAAGCGCGTGGGCGAGTACCGGCTGCGTTTCCAGGCCGGCGAGGACATCACCGAGGAGCTGCGCACGATGCTCTCGCGCTGGCTGTTCAATCACATCCGGGGCGACGACAAGGCCTATGCGCCCCAGGTCAAGCAGCATCTCAACCAGTTCGCGCGCGAGCACCAGCAGGGAAGCTGGCTGGGCCGCGCGCTCAAGCGCTTCTTCCGCTGATCAGCGCCCGCGCCGGCCCATCGCCAGCAGGGCCACGATGGTGATCAGCGCCGTGACGCACAGGTAGTAACCGACCGCGACCAGCCCGTACCGCTCGGCCAGCCAGGTGGCCACGTACGGTGCCGGGGCCGCACCGAGAATGCCGGCCAGGTTGAACGACAACGAGGCGCCGGTGTAGCGCACCTGCACCGGGTAGATCTCGGCCAGGAAGGTGCCGCAGGGGCCGTAGGTCAGGCCCATCAGGAACAGCCCCAGCGCGAGGAAGCCCAGCACCAGCCACGGGCTGCCGGCCTGGAACAGCGGCGCGAACACCACGCCGAAGGCGAGGATCAGGCCGCTGGCCACGATCATGGTGCGGCGCGTGCCCCAGCGGTCGCCATACCGCGCGGAAATGGGAATACCGGCGGCGAAGAACAGGATGCCGACCATCTGCAGCAGCAGGAACTGCTCACGCGAATAGCCCAGCACGGTGGTGCCATGGCCGAGCGTGAACACCGTCATCAGGTAGAACAGCACGAAGGTGGCAAATGCCCCCAGGGTGCCCAGCACCAGGGTCAGCGGATGGTCGCGCAGCACGGACCACATCGGCAGTTTGACCCGCTCGTTGCGGTCCAGTGCGGCCTGGAACTGCGGGGTCTCGTGGATGTTCAGGCGCACCCACAGGCCGATGCCCACCAACAGCGAACTGGCCAGAAACGGCACGCGCCAGCCCCACTGCAGGAAGTCGGCCTCGCTCAAGGCGCGGCCCAGCAGCAGGAAGATGCCGGCCGAAAGCAGGAAGCCCAGTGGGGCCCCCAGCTGCGGGAACATGCCGTACCAGGCGCGTTTGCCGGGCGGTGCATTCTCGGTGGCCAGCAGCACCGCCCCGCCCCACTCCCCGCCCAGCCCCAGGCCCTGGCCGAAGCGGCACAGCGCCAGCAGCGCCGGCGCCACCAGCCCGATGCTGGCATGCGTGGGCAGCAGGCCGATCGCCACCGTGGAGATACCCATCGTCAGCAGCGCCGCGACCAGCGTCGCCTTGCGCCCGATGCGGTCACCGTAGTGGCCGAACACCGCCGAGCCGACGGGCCGGGCGATGAAGGCGACCGCGAAAGTCGCCAGCGACTGCAGCATCGCCGCGCCATCGCTGCTCTCCGGGAAGAACAGGTGCGGGAACACCAGCACCGCCGCGGTGGCGTAGATGTAGAAATCGAAAAACTCGATGGTGGTGCCGATCAGGCTCGCCAGCAGGATGCGGCGGGGAGAATTCACGACAGGGGCGACAACAGGTGTGGACATCGGGCACGCAGAAAAGGGCAGCTGCCGGATTCTGCCACGGCCTTCCCGCGCCTGCCGCGATGGTTGCAGACGAGACTGTCAGCCTGTGACCCGGTACGCGACGCGCGTATCGGGCAGGAACTTCCTCCCGGCCCCGGGGTCTGATCGCCGTCAACCCGCCAGGATGGTTCCGGATGTCAGGCTCAAGGAAGAGTACCGCCCGCTCGCGTTGGACCCAGCCGACCGCCATCGCCGTGGTGATCGCCGTGCATGGGCTGATGCTGGGGGTGCTGCTGCGTTCACCCGCCCCGGGCACTACCGGCGAGGAGGCACGTCTGCAGGTGTACTGGCTGCCGCGCCCGTTGCCGGCCCCGGTTCCTCCCCCCTCGAGTGCGCCGACGCCCTCGGCACTGCCGGTCTCCGGCTCGCGGCGCCGGCCTGCGCCCCTCGTGGCGGTGCCGGCCGCCACGGCGGACGCCGCACCTGATCGGCCGGACGTGAGCGCCCCGCTCGATCTGAGCGTGCCATCGTCGTTGATCGGCAGCGGCATCGATGCCGCCGCGCTGGTTCCGCGCGTGCTGGGCGACCGCGAAGTACACCTTGCATTCCAGCCCAAACCCAAGCGCTTCCGCATGAAGGCCGGCATGACCCCCGAGCAGATCGTGCAGGGCATCTTCCAGTTGATCGGCGCCTGGCCCCCGGGCTACATGGTGGACCAGTGCCGCCTGACGCGGCAGCAGATCGACTACCTGCGCAACGCCGTGGATGAGATGGATCGCGACCTGCTGCGCGAGTCCCTGATCCGCCACAGCCAGGACTGCTGAACGTCGTCAGCCGCCCAGGTGGATCCAGGTCGCCTTGAGTTCGGTGTACTTGTCGAAGGCATGCAGGGATTTGTCGCGGCCGATGCCGGACTGCTTGTAGCCACCGAACGGGGCGGTCATGTCGCCGCCGTCCCACTGGTTGACCCACACACTGCCGGCACGCAGCCCGCGTGCCACCCGGTGCGCGCGGCCCAGGTCGCGCGTCCAGACGCCCGCGGCCAGCCCGTAGATCGAATCATTGGCCATGCGCAGCGCGTCCGCTTCGTGATCGAAGGTCAGCACCGACAGCACCGGCCCGAAGATTTCCTCGCGGGCGATCGTGTGCTGCGGATCAACCTTATCGAACACGGTCGGCTCGACATAGCTGCCACCCGGCACCACCGCCAACCGCTTGCCACCCAGCAGCAGCCGCGCGCCATCGGCCTCGCCGCGTGCCACGTAGCCCAGCACGCGCCCGGCGTGCGCCTCGTCGACCAGCGCGCCCATCGCCGCGTCCGGCTCGAACGGGTGCTGCGGCTGCATGTGGCGCCCATGCGCCAGGACCCGGGCGACGAACGCATCCTTGATTGAACGCTGGACCAGCAGGCGCGAGCCCGCGGTGCAGACCTCGCCCTGGTTGTAGAAGATCGCCGTGGCGGCCGCCTGCGCGGCCTTGTCCAGATCCGGCGCATCGGCGAACACGAGGTTCGGGCTCTTGCCACCGCACTCCAGCCACGTCCGCTTGAGATTCGATCTGCCTGCGCATTGCAGCAGGCGGCGACCCACTGCGGTGGAACCGGTGAACGCCAACGCGTCCACGTCCATGTGCAGCGCCAACGGTTCGCCAGTGCGCTCGCCATGACCGGGAAGCACATTGAACACGCCATCCGGCACACCGGCTTCGGCCACCAGGGCAGCCAGCCGGATCGCGCTCAGCGGTGAGCGCTCGGAGGGTTTGAGCACCACGGAATTGCCTGCTGCCAGGGCCGGGGCGATTTTCCACGATGCCATCAGCAGCGGGAAATTCCACGGCACGATCACCGCCACCACACCCACCGGCTCGCGGGTGATCAGGCCCAGCGTGTCGAGCGCGGTGGGGGCGACCTCGCCGTACACCTTGTCCACTGCTTCTGCGGTCCAGCGCAGGCAACGCAACACACCCGCCAGATCGCCTTCGCGCGCATCGCGCACCGGCTTGCCCATGTCCAGGGTTTCCAGCAACGCGAGTTCATCGGCGTGCTGCTCGACCAGATCGGCCAACCGCAACAGCACCTGCTTGCGGTCTGACGGCGCGGCGCGTGACCAGTCGCCCGCATCGAAACTGCGCCGCGCCGCTGTGACCGCGCGGTCGACATCGGTCGTGTCGGCGTCGGCCACCTGCACCAGCACGCGGCCATCGATCGGGCTGATGCACTCGTAGCGCGCGCCACTGGCTGCATCGACGTAGCGGCCATCGATGAAGGCCTGCCCCTGAAAGGTCAGGGCATCGGCCTGGCGTTGCCAGTCGTCACGGGTACGTGCGGCAGTCATCGGCGGCGTCCTCGTTCACTGATCCGGTTAAAGCGGTTATACCCGCGGCCGTCACGGGATGACGTGATGCGGGTGCGATAAAGTCGTGACCATCGCGACCCTGCGGAGTGCCTGATGCCTCGTCCCGACTCGTCGTTGTCCACCCTGGCCCGACAGGCCCCGGCAGCGCTGGACGCGTACTGGATGCCGTTCACCGCCAACCGCCAGTTCAAGGCCTCGCCGCGCCTGCTGGTGCGTGCCGAGGGCATGTACTACCACGACGTCGACGACCGCCCGATCCTGGATGGCGCGGCCGGCCTATGGTGCTGCAATGCCGGCCACGCGCGGTCGCGGATCGTGCAGGCGATCCAGCAGCAGGCGGCCACACTGGATTTCGCGCCACCGTTCCAGATGGGCACGCCGTTGCCCTTCGTGCTGGCCGAGCGCTTGGCTGCACTGGCGCCGGCCAGCTTGAACCATGCGTTCTTCACCAACTCCGGCTCCGAGGCCGTCGATACCGCGATGAAGATCGTGCTGGCCTACCATCGCCTGCGTGGCGAGGGGCACCGCACCCGCTTCATCGGCCGCGAGAAGGCCTATCACGGCGTCGGCTTCGGCGGCATGTCGATCGGCGGCTTGCCCAACAACCGCAAGACGTTCGGGCCGTTGTTACCTGGCAGCGATTTCCTGCGCCATACGCTCGATCTGGAGCGCAATGCCTTCAGCCCTGGCCTGCCACGCCACGGTGCCGAACTGGCCGAGGATCTGGAACGGTTGATCGCGCTGCACGATGCCTCGACCATCGCGGCGGTGTTCGTCGAGCCGATCGCCGGCTCCGCCGGGGTGATCCTGCCCGCGCCGGGCTATCTGCAGCGCCTGCGCGAGATCTGCGACCAGCACGGCATCGTGCTGGTGTTCGACGAGGTGATCACTGGCTTCGGCCGGGTCGGCAACGCCTTCGCCGCGCAGCGCTTCGGGGTCACCCCGGACCTGCTGACCCTGGCCAAGGGCCTGACCAACGGCGCGGTGCCGATGGGCGCGGTGCTGGTCAGCGATGCGATCCACGGCGCCTTCATGCAGGGCCCGGCGGCCGCCATCGAGTTCTTCCATGGCTACACCTATTCGGGCCACCCGCTCGCCTGCGCGGCAGCCCTGGCCGCCCTGGACACCTACGCCGAGGAGCATCTGTTCGAGCGCGCCCTCGAGCTGGGCGACTACTGGCAGGAACGACTGCACAGCCTGCGCGGGCTGCCGCATGTGGTCGACATCCGTAATTTCGGGCTGATCGGTGCGGTCGAGCTGATGCCACGCAAGGACGCCCCCGGCGCGCGTGGCTACGAGGTATTCGAGCGCTGCTTCCGCGATGGCCAGTTGCTGGTGCGCTGCACCGGCGATGTGATCGCACTGTCGCCCCCGCTGATCCTGGAGCGCAGCCACATCGACCGGATCGTGGACGTGCTGGGCGAGATGATCCGCGCCACCGGCTGAGCCTGAATCCGCCGGCGACGACGGCGGCCGCCGCGATCCTTACAATGGTCGGTCACGTTTCGCTCGCGTACCGGATTGCATGGACATTGTCGTCAAAGAAGAACTCAAGGCCTACATCGACCCGCTGACCCCGGACGAGCACGACGCCCTGGAGCGCAGCATCCTCGCCGAAGGCTGCCGCGACGCACTGGTGCTGTGGGGCGAGGTGCTGGTGGACGGCCACAACCGCTACGGCATCTGCCAGAAGCATGGCCTGCCGTTCCAGACGATCCAGAACACCCGCTTCCAGTCGATGGACGATGTCCACCTGTGGATGATCGAACAGCACCTGGGCCGCCGCAGCGTCTCCGATTTCCAGCGTGGCGTGCTGGCGCTGCGCAAGCGCGACATCCTGGCCGAGCGCCACCGCGCCGACCAGGCCCAGCTGCAGAAGGAAAGCGACGGCGAGATCAGCGGGCCGGCCGATGCCGCTGACGAAGACAGCCCGCCGTGGGCGGCCGCGCCGAAGGTCAGCCGCGCGGACATGGCCCGCGAAGCACGCCTGAGCAGCAGCCAGGTGACGATGATCGAGCGCATCCACAAGCAGGCCGCGCCGGAGCTGGTGGAAGCGGTCAAGACCGGGGTGATCTCGATCAGCGCCGCGGCCGCCGTGGCCGACCTGCCGGAAGACGAACAGCGCGCCGCAGCCGCGGCCGGCAAGGACGAGCTCAAGCAGGCCGCCAAGCGCGTGCGCGAGTCCAAGCGCAAGCCGCGCAAGCCGGCCCAGGAGGTGCTGCACAGTGCCGATGGCGACGCCGAGGTCGACCCCAGCCGCGCCGCCGAGATCGCCGATGCGCTCAACGCGCTGGGCGAAGGCCCGGCCGAGCTGCGCCAGCGCATCATCGCGCTGACCCTGGAGAACGACACCCTGCGCCAGCAGCTGGCCGCGCTGCGCAGGCAGGTGCAGGACAGCGGGATGGCCGACGCCTGATCACCGGCCCGGCACGACCTCGCAATCATCCGGCGGCCGTTAGACTGCCGGCATGACGCTCCTCTCCCCTCCCGACCCGCGCCGCGCCCAGCTGCGCCGGCTCAAACTGATCGCCTTGGCCATGCTGGTGGCGATGCTGGCCGGCTTCGCGGTCAGCCACTGGCACGGCGAACGCGGCATCTGGGCCTGGGTTTCGGCCTTCTGCGAAGCCGCTGCCGTCGGCGCGCTGGCCGACTGGTTCGCGGTCGTCGCGCTGTTCCGGCGGCCACTGGGCCTGCCGATCCCGCACACCGCGATCATCCCGCGCAGCAAGGACCGCATTGCCGACAGTCTGGCGCTGTTCGTGCGCGACCAGTTCCTGGAGCCGCAGGCGCTGCTGGCGAGGCTGCAGGTGTTCGATCCGGCCAGCCGCCTGGGCAGCTGGCTGGCCGAGCCGGCGCGGGCCCGCATGCTGGCCGACATGGCGCGCGGCTGGGCCCTGCAGGCACTCGACTTCCTCGACGAGGCGGCCGTTCGGCGCAGCATCCAGAGCTTTGTGATCCAGCAGTTGCGGCAGTGGAACGCGGCCGCCACCGCGGGCGAACTGCTGGGCCTGCTCACGGCCGACAACCGCCACCAGCGCGTGCTGGATGAAGGCCTCACCCGCATCAGCGAATGGCTGGGCAACGAGAAGGTCAAAGACCGCGCCTCCACCCTGATCGTGGGCTATATCCAACGCGAGTGGCCCAAGCTGGCCAGCACGGTCAACTGGGTCAAGCCCATCGACGAGATCGGTGACACCCTTGCCGAGCGCCTGGCGCACGCGGTGCTGGAAGAACTGCAGCAGATCCTGGCCCAGCCCGAACATCCGCTGCGGCGCGATTACGAAACCTGGCTGAGCGACTACATCCAGCGGCTGCGCGAGGACCCGGCCCTGGCCGAGAAGGTCGAGCAGCTCAAACAGCAGGTGATCGACCACCCGGCCGTGCAGGAGTACGTGCAGGGCCTGTGGGCGCGGATCCATGCCAGCCTGCGTGCCGACCTGGCCAGTGAGGAGTCCGCGCTGGCCGGCCATCTGCGCCGCAGCCTGGCTTCGGTGGGTGAGGCGCTGCAGGCCGACCCGTCGCTGCGCGAGGCGCTCAACCAGCACCTGATGGACGGCGCCGAACGCCTGACCACGCGCCTGCGCAGCGGCGTGACCGAGCACATCGCGCAGACCGTCAAGAGCTGGGACGAACGCCATCTGGTCGAACAGCTGGAACTGAGTGTCGGCCGCGACCTGCAGTTCATCCGTTTCAACGGCACCCTGGTGGGCGGCCTGATCGGCGTGATCCTGCACGCGCTGACGGTCTGGTTCCACTGGTAACGCGCTGACCATTGGCGCCGAGCGGCGACGCTGGCGGGGGCACCGCCAGCGTCGTCGAGTCATTTAGCCCGCGACCGCCCGCACCGCCGCGACCAAGGCGTCCATCTGCGCCGGCGTGCTGAAGATGCCCGGCGTCACCCGCAGGCAGGCGCCGGAGGCGAGCCCTTCGCGTGGCACCACGAACACCCCCGACTGCTTCACCATCCGCTGCGAGGTGGCGGTGTTGTCGCGCATCGTGGTCTGCCCGCGCAGCCGGAACGAGGTGATCGCACTGGACAGGCGCGGGTCGTCCGACCCCAGCAACTGGATGCGCGCATCATCCCGCAATGCGTCCATCCATTGACTGCGCAGGCGCAGCAGGCGCGCACGCTTGTTGGCGACACCGATGCGCTCGTGCAGGTCCAGCGCGACCGGCAGCGCCATGTACGCCGCGAAGTTGACCGTGCCGGTGTGCACGCGCGTGCGGATGTCGTCGTGGTCCTGCTCGCCCATGTACGGATCCAGATCGCGCACCCGGCCGCGGCGGACATACACCGCCCCGACGCCGACCGGTGCACCGATCCACTTGTGCAGGTTGATGCCGATGAAATCCACCCCCAGCGCGCGCATCGGCGTGTCCACCTGGCCGATGCCGTGCGCGGCGTCGAGCACCACCTCCACACCGGCCTCCCGCGCCAGCGCGGCGATCTCGGCCACCGGCAGCAGCATGCCGTTGCGGTGGTTGACGTGGGTCAACAGCAGCAGCCGCACGCGCGGGTTGGCGGCCAGCGCGCGGCGGTAGGTCTCCACGATGCTGTCGTGGTCGAACGGCTCGGGCAGTGTGATCGCCACCGGCTGCACCCCGCGCCGCGCTTGGAGCCACTGCATCGCGCTGATCATGCTGTCGTAGTCGGTGTCGGCGTACATCACCGCATCGCCCGGCGACAGACCGCGGTAGCTGCCGATCAGCACCTGCATCGCCTCGGTGGCGCCACGCGTGAGCACGATCTCGTCGGTCTCCACGCCCAGCACCTGTGCCAGGCGCACGCGGGCCTGTTCGAACAGCGGTGGAAACGCCAGCCGCCCGAACCAGGCATTGCCGGCATTCACCGTGGCGGTGGCCTGCTGGTAGGCCTGCATCACCGGGCGCGCCATTGCGCCCCAATAGCCGTTGTCCAGCATCACGACCTCGTCGGTGAGGTCGTACAGCGCACGGACCTGGGCCCACCAGCCTTCATCACCGGCAAGCTCGGCCGGCGTGCGCGTGCCCACCGCCGGCAGCGTCATCGGCTCAGTGCCCATGGCGGTCGCACCGGACAGCGCCGTGGCGACCGGCAGGGCCAGCGCGCCACGCAGCAGATGTCGTCGTTGCCGGTCCATCAGTAGCGGATCCGGTATTCGGCGTAGAGGTTGCGGCCGTCGGTGTCATACGGCGCGTTCCGCGAGTAGATCAGGCCGCGGCTGGCCTGGAAGCTGGCCTCGTCCGGGTAGCGGTTGAACAGGTTGTCCGCGCCGATCCGCAGCGTCTGCTGCTCGGTGACGTTCCAGCTTACCGCCAGATCGACGAAGCTCATCGCCCCGAAACGCTGGAAGATGTCGCCCGTGGCATTGCCCGAAGAGTCTGTCCATGCCCCGTAGTATCGCAGCTTGCCGAGCACGCTGAAGCGGCCCCACGCATAGGTACTGCTGAGCGTGGCCTTCTGCCGCGGCAGGCGCTCTTCGAAGATGCGGCGCTGGCTTTCATTGGTGGCCACGCCGGTGGCGCCACTGTCCACCTGGGTCTGGTTGTAGTTGTAGCCCAGCGTGGTGCTCAACCGGCCCGCGCCGAGCGCGGTGGTGTGGCTGGCGACCACGTCGACACCGCGCGTGGTGGTGTCGAAATCGTTGGTGTAGAAACTCACCGAGGTGTACGCCAGCGGGTTGGGCACGCCGGCCGGCACCGCGAACGAGGCCGACTGGCTGAAGCGATCGGTGACCTTGATGTCGTACAGGTCCACCGAGCCGGAGAAGCCCAGCTCGTTCTTCCAGGTCAGCCCGAGCGAGGCGGTGCGCGATTGCTCCGGCTTGAGCGGCTTGGCCCCCAGCTGGATCGCCAGCGGATCGCTGGGCGACAGGCGGCCGGTGGTGAACACCTGCAAGGTCACGGTATCCAGGCCCTGCTGGGTGCTCTGCGTGTAGAGCTGGCCCGGCGTGGGCGCACGGAAGCCGGTGGAAAGCGAACCGCGCACGGCCAGGTCCGGCGTGAACTCGAAGCGGCTGGAGAGCTTGCCGTCCACGCTTTCACCGAAGGCGGAGAAGTGCTCGTAACGGGTCGCCGCGCCGACGGTCCAGCGTGCGGTCAACGGCGCTTCGACATCGATGTACGCCGCGCGGCTGCGCTGGCTCCAGCGGCCGGCATTGGCCGCGCTGAAACCCGGAGCACCGTTGGCGCCCCCGGCCAGGCCGGTCACCGCACCCGGGCCGATCGCATAGGACGCCGGGTCACCGGCATCCACGCCGTAGGTTTCCTCGCGCGTCTCCGCGCCGAAGGCGATGTTGATCGGCGCGGCCAGCGCGCTGACCGGCAGCGAGTAGACGATATCCGCGTTGAGGTTCTTTTCTTCCTGCGAGAGCCGGCCGAGGTAGAAGGCGGTGGGGCTGTCCGGGCCGAGCGAGGCATTGATCGAGTTGCCCAGCGTGTAGTCGATGCGGTTGCGCCCGTAGGAGCCGCTCACATCCCAGCGCCAGCGCTCGCCCCAGTAACCACGCAGACCGAGCACGCCCTGTAGATCGTCCTGCTCGTTGCCGTATTTCGGGCTGAAGCCGGTCGGGTACAGGCTGCGTGCGTCCCAGCCGGGGAACACGCGGCTGCGGTTGTAGACCGAGGCGGTGCCATCGGGGTTGCGCCAGTTGAAATCGCTGACACCCTCGCTGTGGCCGTACAAACCGAAGCCGTAGAGGTCGACGCTGTCGTTCAAGGCCAGGTTGAGGTTGAAGCCGAAATGGCGGTTTTCCAGGTCCGGCTGTCCCCAGCGCTGCACCGGGTCGGGCACCACCAGATCGGGGTGGGCGTTCTGGAAGGCGATCGCATCGGCGCGCTGCCGGCTGCGCGAGGTGGCATCGGATTTGTCCCAGTCGGCGAACAGCGACAGGCTGCCCTTGTCGCCCAGCGCAAAGCCGTGGCGGCCCCCGATCTTGCGGCCCAGGCCATCGCCCTCGCTGTACTCGGAGACCCCCAGCGACAGCTCACCGCCTACGCGGTCGTCCAGGATGATGTTGATGACGCCGGCGATCGCGTCCGAGCCGTACTGCGCGGACGCGCCATCGCGCAGCACCTCGATGCGCTGGATCGCATGTACTGGAATCTGGGCCAGATCCGGGCCCTGCGCACCGCGCGCGCCCAGCAGCGCCGAGCGGTGGAAGCGGCGACCATTGACCAGCACCAGGGTCTGGTCCGGCGAGAGGCCGCGCAGCGTGGCCGGCCGCACGAAGACCAGGCCGTCGTTCATCGGCATGCGCTGGACCACGAACGACGGCACCAGCTGCGCCAGGACATCGTTGAGGTCGGAGGATTCGATCGCCTGGATCTCTTCCTGCGAGAACACGTCCACCGGAGCCAGCGTGTCGAACTGCGTGCGGTTGCTGCCGCGCGTGCCGGTGACGATCATCGTGTCCAGGGTGGCGGGGGCCGCGGCATTCCCTGCCGGGGCGGCCTCGGCGCGCGCATCGGCGGCCAGGGCGAAAGTAAGGACGGACGATACCGCTACAGCAAGCACACAACGATTCACTGACGACTCCGCGAACGAACAGGTGGGGGTGGGCGTGACGGTGTGTCACGACATCCTCACAGTCTGTTGACGCGATATTGCCCGGCAGTGACACGCAGACGACCGTCGCTGCCACCCGCCACACATACGCCCGCGCATGGATTTTCCCCAGCACTCCACACCACCGTGACGCTTGTCTAACGAAATGATAATGACTATCATTCACTGATCGACTGTACGCCCAGCCAATCCGCGCCCGGATGCATGACGGCTTCCCCGCGCAACGCCCCGTGTACACCTCCTGATCCGCTTGCCCTGCCTGCCCTGCTGCCTTCGGCAGCGCCGCTGTGCCTGGCGCGCTGACGTTCTCCCACACTGGAAGTGTTGCCATGCCCTGCTCGTCTGCTTCACCGTTGTCCCGGCCCTCATTGCTGGCGATCGCCCTCGTTGCTGCCCTCGCCGGACCGGCGCTGCCGGCATTTGCCGAGGCCGACCCTGGCGATGCGACCACGCTGGACACGGTCAAGGTGACCGCCGATGGCGAGATCCCGAACGCCTATACGGTCAAGCAGGCCAGCACCGCCACCAAGTTGAGCCTGTCGCTGCGTCACACCCCCCAGTCGGTCACCGTGCTGACCCGCCAGCGCCTGGACGACATGGGCCTGTACGCGCTGTCCGATGTGATGGGCCAGGTTACCGGCGTGCATGTGTCGGTCACCGATTCAGAGCGCATCAACTACATCTCGCGTGGCTACAGCATCACCAACTTCCAGATCGACGGGATGCTCAACACGTTTGGTGGCTCGCTCAAGACCAACACCGACAGCGCGATCTACGAGCGCATCGAAGTGGTCCGCGGCGCGACCGGCCTGACCACCGGCGCCGGTGATCCGTCGGGCACCATCAACATGGTCCGCAAGCGCCCGACCCAGGAGATGGCGATGAGCGCCGGGCTGACCCTGGGCCGCTGGGGCAACCAGCGTCTGGAGGCGGACATCGGCGGCCCGGTCGCGCTGGACGGCCGCGTGCGTGCGCGCTTCGTCGCCGCCAAGCAGCAGAGCGATTCCTTCCGCGATGTGTACCGTCTGGACAAGGACGTGTTCTACGGCATCGTGCAGGCCGACCTGACCGACAGCACCCTGTTCGAAGTCGGCTATGACTACCAGTCGCCGGAAACCAAGGGCGTGACCTGGGGGGTGGTGCCGTACTGGGGTCCGGACGGCAAGCCGGCCAACCTGCCGCGCTCGACCAACCTCTCGGCACGCTGGAGCAGCTGGCCGATCGTGGAGAAGACTACCTTCGTGCGCCTGGAGCAGCAGCTCGGCAACGGCTGGGCGCTGAAGGCCAGCGCGACCCAGGCCAAGCGCAACACCGATGGCGACGTCTGGTATGGCGCCCAGGGCTATCCGGCGCCGGATGGCACCGGTGTGCGCGCCTACCTCTCGCATTTCGCCGAACGCAGCGAAATGACCGTGTTCGATCTCAACGCCAGTGGCCCGTTCCAGCTGTTCGGCCGTGAGCATGAACTGGTGTTCGGCGTCGGCCAGTCCGTTCGCAAGGGCGAATCGCCGGCTTCGGAGTTCACGCAGCCGCCGGGCTACGACGTCGTACCGGACTGGCGCACCTGGACCGGGGATGTCGCCCCGTTGCCGCTCACCCGGCATGACTGGCTGGCCTCGGAGAACGAGCTGACGCAGAAGGCCGCCTACGTGGCCGCCCGCCTGCAGCTGGCCGATCCGTTGCTGGCCGTGCTCGGCGCGCGCTATGGCAGCTGGGAAACCCGCAGCTGGCGCTACACCCACGATGCGGCCGGCAACCGCACCGGTACCACCCGCGGCGGCTACAAGCCGGACGATTCGCTGACGCCTTATTTCGGCCTGGTCTACGATTTCAGCAGGCAGTTCAGCGCCTACGCCAGCTACACCGACATCTTCCAGCCGCAGGACTACCGCGACAGGAACAACGACTACCTGGAGCCGGTGGTCGGCGATATGTGGGAGGCCGGCCTGAAGGGTGAATTCTTCGGCGGGCGCCTGAACACCTCCGCCGCGGTGTTCAAGGGCGAGAAGGACAATGTGGCCGAGCTCGACGATTCGGTACCGGCCGCCTCGCTGCCCGATGGCAGCAGCGCCTACCGTTCCACCGGCAAGGGCAACAAGGTCAAGGGCTGGGAACTGGAAGCCCAAGGCAGCTTGACCGAGAACTGGAACCTCTCGGCCGGTTTCGCGCACACCACCATCCGCAACCAGGCCGGCGTGGCGCAGAACACCGCCAACCCGGTGGACACGTTCCGCCTCAACACCAGCTGGCGCCCGAGCGGTGAATGGAACCGCCTGTCGCTGGGCGGCGGGGTGACCTGGCAGAGCCGGATCTACCGCAACAGCACCAAGCCGCGCGCGGATTACGCGACCAGCGGCCGTACCGAATCGGCGTTCATCACCCAGGACGCGTTCTACCTGGTGAATGTGTTCGCCGGCTACCGCTTCAACGACAACTTCTCCGCGCAGCTCAACGTCAACAACCTGCTCGACAAGAAGTATTTCAGCAACGTCGGTTTCTACAACGGCGTGCACTGGGGCGAACCGCGCAACGTGATGTTGAACCTGCGCTGGAAGCTCTGACACCGGCTCCAAGGGACCACTGCGACGCGCAGTGAACACGGCCACGGATGGCCACTATCCTTCATCACCGGCTGCGGCCGGTGATGCCCGTTTCCCCGATCGATCAGCAGGTTTCCGTGGACAGCACGCCGCACGCCAGCGCCAGGTTCAACCGTCTTGGTTCCTTCTTCACCCGCCCCTGGCTGGGTGTCTTGTCACGTTCGCTCGCTGCGATTTTCGGCGGCTACGCGCTGGCTGCCACCTGCTCGATGTTCTTCGCGGTCGCGCTGCCGATCGCGCGCGGGCAAGCCGTGCTGACCGGCATGCTGGTGGCGATCGTGCTGTGCGCCTGCGCGGCCCTGTGGGCGTTCGCTACCCGCACCGCGCTGCGCGCCTGGGTGGGCATCCTGATTCCCACCCTGCTGTTCTGGGTCGGCACCCGCCTGCTGCAGGGGGCTGCATGAAGAACGGATTCCGCCAATCGATGGCGTGGCTGCACACCTGGACCGGCCTGCTGGTCGGTTGGCTGCTGCTGCTGATCTTCATGGCCGGCACCGCCAGCTATTACCGCGAAGAGATCAGCCGCTGGATGCGCCCGGAGCTGCCGCGCAGCAGCGTCACCGCCGATGTGGCCGCCGAGCGCGCCCTGACCTTCCTGCAGCACAAAGCGCCGCAGGCCGAGAGCTGGAACGTTACCCTGCCCGACCCGCGCAATCCGGCGATGCGCATGTTCTGGCGCAATCCCGAATCGATGGTCAAGCCGCCGGTGGAAGGCGAGCGCCGCCGGCGCGGGGGTGGTCGCTTCGGCGATGCCACCGTCGATCCGAACACGGGCGAGGAAATCGCCGCACGCGAAACCCGCGGTGGCGACTTCTTCTACCGCCTGCATTTCGACCTGCACTACATCCCGGTGTACTGGGCGCGTTACCTGGTCGGCTTCTGCGCGATGTTCATGCTGGTGGCGATCATCACCGGCGTGATCACGCACAAGAAGATCTTCAAGGACTTCTTCACCTTCCGCCCGGAGAAGGGCCTGCGTTCGTGGCTGGATTTCCATAACGTCAGCGCGGTGATGGCGCTGCCGTACCACGCGATGATCACCTATACCGGCATCGTCACCTTGATGTTCATGTACCTGCCGTGGGGCGTGAGCGTGGCCTACCCCAAGGATGAGGAGGCGTTCTTCAGCGAGGCCTTCGCGCGCCTGGCCGAGATCGAGACCCCGGCCGAAGGACGCGCCACGCCGCTGCCGATCCAGCAGCTGCTGGACAGCGCCCGCGCCGAATGGAAGGGGGCGGATGTCGCCGGCTTCACCCTGTACCACCCGGGCGCAGCGAATGCGATCGTGGATATCACCCAGCGCGATGGGAAGCGCCTGTCGGTGGATACCCCGTCCCTGCGCTTCAACGCCGTCACCGGGCAATTGCTCGAGGCCAGTCCGGCCTCCGGTGGTGCGACCCAGACCCGCGGCGTGATGTACGGGCTGCACCTGGCGCGCTTCGCCGATTGGGGCCTGCGTGCGCTGTTCTTCCTGTCCGGCCTGATCGGATGCCTGATGGTCGCCAGCGGCGTGGTGCTGTGGGCGGTCAAGGAGCGGCCCAAGCACGCCAAGTCCGGCAAGACCGGGTTCGGCCTGCGCCTGGTCGACGCGCTCAACATCGGTGCGGTGGCTGGCCTGCCGATCGCGTTCGCCACCTATTTCCTGGCCAATCGCCTGCTGCCGGTGCAGATGGCCGAGCGCTCCAACGCCGAGGTCAATGCGTTCTTCTATGCCTGGGCCGCCGCATTGCTGGCCGGTTTCATCTGGCCCAAGCGGATGATGTGGACCTGGCAGCTGTACCTGGGGGGCGTGCTGTTCGCCCTGATTCCGGTGGTCAACGCCTTCACCACGCAGGCGCATCTGGGCGTCACCCTGCGCACCGGTGACTGGGTGCTGGCCGGGTTCGATCTGACCATGCTCGCCTTCGGCGCGATGCTGGCCTACTGCGGCCATCGCATGCAGCGTTGGCAGCCACCGCTGAGCGCGGCTGAGAAGAAGCGCCGCCAGCAGGCCGCTGCTGCGGAGGCGACGGCATGATGCTGCTCGCGATCACACTGACCTTCTCCGCGTTCACGGCGCTGTCGCTGGCCATGGACAAGCACCAGCTGGACCTGCACGGCAAAGCCGGCGCCAGCGCATCGCGCATGCGGGTGTGGCGCTGGGTGGGCTGGACGTTGCTGACCGTCGCCTTCGCATTGTGCGTGCTGGATCACGGCTGGGCGATCGGCCCGGTGCTGTGGCTGGGCGCGCTGACGATCAGCGGGTTGCTGATCGCGTTCGGGCTGTATCCGTACCGCCCGCGCTGGATTGCGCCGCTGGCCTGGGTGTTGCCGGTGGTGGGGCTGGCGGTGGCGCTGGTCGCGCGCTGAGAAAGCAGGTGCGCAGCCGCATCGCGATCGCCGCTCAGGGCAGCAGTGAGAACATGTGCGCGTCGGCAGGACGGCCGTCGATGACCAGTCGGTTGCGCGCCACGCCCTCGCGCAGGGCGCCGGACTTCACCGCGACCCGTTCGCTGGCGAGGTTGCCCACCGCCACGACGATCTCCACCCGTTGCAGCCCCAGCGGCCCGAACGCCTGGGCAGCCAGTGCCCGGACGACACGGGGCGCCACGCCCTGGCCGCGGCACGACTGCCGCACCCAGTAGCCCAGGTTGCAGAACCGCGGATCGCTTTGGATCCGGTTCAGTCCTGCGCCGCCGACGAAGGCGGCCGTGTCCTGGTCGAAGATTCCGTACTCGCAGGCCGTGCCATCCACCCAGCCGTCCCGGCAGGCCTGGAACCACTGCAGCGCCTGCTCGACGCTGTAATCAACGGCGCTCCACGGCATCCAGCGCTGCATGCCCTCGGCCGATTCGCGCACCGCCGCCGCGAACGGGGCGGCGTCGGCATCCTCGAACGGCCGCAGCAGCAGTCCCTCGGCGTGGAGCGGGCTGGCGTCCATGTCAGCCTTCCTCCGTCAGGCGCCGTAGCGGCGCAGTTCCCACGCGCGGTGGATGCGCGGGTTGCGTTCGAAGTCCGCCCCGATGGTCTCGGGCGAAATCTCCTTGCACTCCGCGAATTCCTTGATCGCTTCATCGGCCAGCTTGAAACGGCGGAAGTTGTTGGAGAAATACAGCACGCCTTCCGGGCTCAGGCGGGCCACGGCCGCGCGCAGCAGGCGCACGTGTTCGCGCTGGATGTCGAAATCATCGGCACGGGCGGAGTTGGAGAAGGTCGGCGGATCGCAGAAGATCACGTCGAAGCGGTGGCGCTCGGCCTCCAGCCACGCCAGTGCATCGGCCTGGATCAGCTGGTGCTGGCTGCCGCCCTTGCCGTTCAGGGCGAGGTTGTCGGCGCACCACTGCAGGTACGTACCGGACAGATCCACGCTGGTGGTGGTCGCGGCACCGGCGACGGCAGCCTGCACCGAGGCGACGCCGGTGTAGCAGAACAGGTTGAGGAAACGCTTGCCCTGGGCTTCCTGCGCCATGTGCCAGCGCAGCGGGCGATGGTCCAGGAACAGGCCGGTGTCCAGGTAATCGAACAGGTTCACGCGCAGCAGCGCATCGTTCTCGCGCACCATCACGAACTCGCCGCGCTGCTCGAACCGGCCGTACTTGCTGCCGCCCTTGCCACGCTCGCGCGACTTCAGCGCGACCTGCTCGGCCGGCACCTGGAAGACCTCGCGCGCGGCCGAGAGCAGCTCGTTGCGGCGGCGACGCACATCGACATCCGGAATCGTCGCCGGGGCGGCGTATTCCTGCACATGCAGGAAGGTGCGACGGGCACCGCCGTCTTCCTCGTAGACATCGATGGCGGCCGCGTACTCGGGCAGATCGGCATCGTAGACGCGGTAGCAGGTGATGCTCTCGCGCGTGCGCCACGTCTTGAATTTCTTGATGTTCTTGCGCAGGCGGTTGGCCACCATCTGCGCGCCTTCGCTGAGCTCGCGCGGCTGGCCGGCATTCTCGCGCTGCGGCACGGCGATCGGGTCGCAGACAATCAGCGCGCACTCGATGGCACCGTTGAACAGCTGGTACTTCTTGTTGGCGCGCAGGCCGGTGGCGAAGGCCAGATCTGCGCTGCCGCACAGCAGGCTGGCACGCCACTGCGGCACCGCGCGCTTGAGCGCATCGCCGAGGCGGCGGTACAGCAGCGCATCGGCGGCCAGGCGCTCGTCGTAGGGCGGATTGCAGACCACGCAGCCGGTTTCCTGCAGTGGCACCTGCACATCGGCCACGTCGCGCACGCCGAACCAGATCGCGTGGGCGACACCGGCGGTTTCGGCATTTTCCTTCGCCGCGCGGATCGCATGCGGGTCGATATCGCTGCCGTGGATGACCTGCTTGAGCGCACCACGGCCGGCTTCTTCGCGCGTACGCGCTTCGGCCATCAGGGTGTTCCAGCTGTCGCGGTCGAAGCCCAGCCAGCGGCTCGGCGGGATGCTGCCGTGGCGCTGCAGGCCCGGGGCGACGTCGGCGGCCATCAGTGCGCCCTCGATCAGCAGCGTGCCGCTGCCGCACATCGGGTCGAGCAGGCCACCGCCTTCACTGTGGATCTTCGGCCAGTTGGCACGCAGCAGCACGGCCGCGGCCAGGTTTTCCTTCAGCGGCGCTTCGTTCTGCGCCATGCGCCAGCCACGGCGGTGCATCGGGCCACCGCCGAGATCGATCGAGATCGTGGCGCGGCCCTTGCGCAGCGACAGGTTGATGCGCACATCCGGGAACTCCACGTTCACCGACGGCCGCTCCAGGCCCTGCGCGCGCAGACTGTCGACCACGCCATCCTTGACCCGCTGCGCGGCAAAGCGCGCGTGCGTGATCTCGGTGCCGGACACATGCGCGTCCACCGACAGGGTCAGCTCGGGGCTGATGTGCTGCTCCCACGCCATCGCCGACACGCCCTGGTAGAGCGAGCCCTCGTCCGGGCACTCGAACTCGGCCAGCGGCCACAGCACCCGGCTGGCCAGGCGCGACCACAGCACCACGCGCTGCGCCTGCGCCAGCTCGCCCTCGGCGTTGACGCCGGAAATGGTGGCGGTGGCCTTGTCCAGGCCGAGCGCCAACAGTTCGTCGGCGAGCAGATACTCCAGGCCCTTGGCGCAGGAAACAAAGAATTTCACGGAATCGGTATCGCAGGTCAGCGGAGAGGGGGTGCCCACGGGCACGTCAAGCAGCCGGGCGCGAAGCCCGGGGGGCCATTGTACGTGACGTGGGCGGGATCGCCCGGTTACAGCGAGGCCAGCAGTTCCTCGAAGGCCCGGCACGAGGCCTCGACGTGATCGGTCAGGCGGTGCCCGTCGTCCACCATCAGCAGGCGTGCCGAGCGGGCCTGCGCCCAGGCGATCACCTCGGCCGGGGGGATCAGCTCGTCATGCCAGGCATGCACCACGCTGGTCGGCACCCGCGCGGCATCCAGCGCCGGCATCGGCCCCATCCGGGTCGGCGGCACCATCAGGAACAGCCCGCGCACGGGCACCTGCAGCGAGGCGATGGCCGAGATGTAGGAGCCCAGGCTGGAGCCGGCCAGGACCACCGGGCCCTGCGCCGCACGGGCGGTAGCCAGGGTGACCAGGCGCTGCAGGCGGGCGCGTACATCGCCCAGGCTGCTGACCTCGCGCTGGGCATCCAGGTCGGTGTAATCCGGGCGCTCGTGGGTCCAGCCCAGGCGTTCGGCCACCTCGGCCAGGGCGGTTACCTTGATGGCGTCCGGGCCGCTTTCAAAGCCATGGGAGAGGATGCAGTGGCCGCGGCTCATGCGCATACCGCGCGGGAATCGATGGGAGCGTTCATGCCCAAATGCTAGCATCGCCGCATGCCCGACCGCGCCCCGCCCGCCATCGATGCACAGCCCCTGCCCTACCAGGGCAGGCTGCTGCCGCGCACGCACAACGATATCGATCTGGTGGTCATCCACTGCACCGAGCTGCCGGACCTGGCGATGGCCCGCGAGTACGGTGAGCGTGTGCTGTATGAGAGCGGCACCGGCAACAGCGGGCACTACTACATCGACCGCGACGGGCGCATCGTCCAGTACGTGCCACTGGACCGCATCGCGCATCAGGTCAGTGGCTTCAATCCGCGCTCGATCGGCATCGAGCTGGTCAACACCGGGCGCTACCCGCACTGGTGGGATTCCCGCCACCAGGCGATGGATGAGCCCTACCCCGATGCGCAGATCGCGGCGCTGATCGATCTGCTGCAGCACCTGTGCGCAACGCTGCCGGCACTGGCGCATATCGCCGGGCATGAGTGGCTGGATACGCGCGAGGAAGTGGCCAGCGACGATCCGGAGCGGCGGGTACCGCGCAAGCGCGATCCGGGCCCGCTGTTCCCGTGGCCGCGCGTGCTGGCGGCGGTGCCGTTGCAGGAATTGCGTGGGTGAGCGGGTGTGCCGATGATCAGCCGGTTGCGACCGGGCGTGACGGGTCGCTGACCCAGCCGCTCCACGAATCGGCATAGATCCGCGCGCCGTCCAGGCCGGCGGCTTCCATTGCCAGCAGCAGATGGCAGGCGGTCACGCCGGAGCCGCACATCAAGACGACCTCGTCCGGGGCATGCGTGCCGAGCAGCGGCTGCAGCGCCGCGCGCAGATCCTCCGCCGGGCGCAACCACCCGTCATGCACATTCAACGCAAACGGACGGTTCACCGCGCCGGGCACATGGCCGGCCACCGGATCCAGTGGCTCCACTTCGCCACGGAAGCGTTCGCCGGCCCGCGCATCGATCAGCCAGCCCGGGGCGTGCTTGAGACGCGCCTGCACTTCCTCCACCGAGGCGATCTGGCGGCGGTCGAACTGCCCCGGATACGGCGGCAACGGGGTCACCTGCGGCAACGCGGCGGTGACCGGCAGACCGGCCGCCTGCCAGGCCGCGAAACCACCGTCGAGCACGCGCACCTGCGCATGCCCTATCAGCCGCAGCAGCCACCACAGCCGTGCGGCGGCCATGCTGCCGTCGCCGGCGTCGTAGACCACGACCGCGGTATCCGGCCCGATGCCCCACTCGCCCAGGCGTGCGGCGAACGCATCGCTGTCCGGCAGCGGGTGACGGCCATGGCCGGTGCGGCGCAGGTCGGACAGATCCCGGTTGAGATCGGCGTACAGCGCGCCAGGCAGATGACCCTGGGCATACAGCTGCGCACCGGACTGCGGATCGGCCAACGAGAACCGCGCATCCACCACCCGCAGGGCGGGGGCGGCACTGGCGGTCGCCCGCGCATCCATGAGGCGCATCGCGCCCTCGCCCAGTGCTTGTGCGAGGGTGGCGACATCGATCAGCGGCGTGGTCATGTGGTCTGCTCCAGGCGGCGACGCAGGTTGTAGAGAATGGCGGCGGTCGCGCCCCAGATCCGCTGGCCCGGCCAGCCGTATTCGAGCACGTGGCGGATGCGGCCGCGGTGGTCGATCTCGACGTGGTGCAGGTTGGCCGGGTCCATCAGGTAAGACAGCGGCACTTCGAAGACTTCGGCGACCTCACCCGGTTCGGGTACGGCCACGAACGCGGGATCGATCACGGCCACCACCGGCATCACCCGATAACCGGTAATCGTCACGAACGGATCCAGATACCCGAGCACCTGCACCTGATCATGCTTGAGGGCGATTTCCTCGTCGCTCTCACGGATCGCGGCGGCCACCGCATCGCGGTCTTCCGGTTCCATGCGGCCACCGGGAAAACCGACCTGGCCACCGTGATGACGCAGCGTGTCGGTGCGCCGGGTCAGCAGCACCTGGGCGCCGCCTTCGCGCGGAATGATGCCGGCCAGCACGGCCGCTTCAACAGGCGGACCGGGCGGCAACAGATCGATCAGCTCGCTGCGGTTCCAGCCATCGCCGGGCGGCGGCTGGTCCAGCGGATGCAGCGCGCGCAGCAGGCGCTCGTGTTCGGCCAGCGAACCGCGCAGCGATTGCCGCAGTTGTTCGCGCAGGGGCAGCGTGTGCTGCATGACGTGATGCTGTTCGGGTCGGCTCATGGTTCGCCAGCGGGTGATTTCATCCACGGTGCGCAGGCAACCCGTGCAGACACCGGCGCGATCGAGCGCGCAGATTCCGATGCAGGGAGAGGGCACGGCATGCGGGGATTCTTCCATCGATTGCACCGGTCAACAGTAACGCGAATGCACGGAAACAAAAAACGCGCCGGTGTTGCCACCGGCGCGTTCTTGATGTTGCGGAAATTACTTGACGCTGACGAGCTTGATTTCGAACTGCACCGCGACGTTCGGCGGGAACGGCGTGCGCGGATCGGCACCATAGGCCTGGTCCGGCGGCAGCGTCACTTCCCACTTGGAGCCGGCCGGCATCTGCAGCAGGGCTTCACGCATGGCCTTCATTTCAACTTCGCTGACCTTGATGCCCGGGATCTGCTGGGCCGGACGCGCTTCGGCCGGACGGGTGCCGAACGGGTACGGACCGGCCACTTCCAGCTGCACGGTGCTGGCCTGGGTCGGCTTGGCGCCCTTGCCGGCTTCGATCACGCGGTACTGCACGCCGCTCGGAAGCGACTGCACGCCGGTCTTGGCCTTGTTCTGGGCCAGGAACTGATCGCTCTTGGTCTTGTTCTCGGCGGCAGCCTTGTCGTACTCGGCCTTGGCGGCCTGCGCACGACCCTGCTCACGCTTCTGGAAGGCTTCGACGGCGGGCTTCAACTGTTCGGCCGTGATCGACGGCTGCTTCTTGGCGTAGGCATCCTGCAGGCCCTTCACCACCGAGTTGATGTCCAGCTGCTCGCCGCGTGCGGTGAGTTCAGCCAGGTTGTTACCGTAGTCGTAACCGAAGTAATAGCTCAGCTTGCCCTTTTCGGACGAAGTGTCCTGGGCGAAGGCATTGCCCGTCAGGGCCAGGGCCGCGACGGCGACCGCGATAGAACGCAACTTCATCAAACTTTTCTCCAGGGGTGGTAACTCAGGACGCGTTGGGCCGCCCTGAGGCGACGGGTTAGGATAGCCGCCGCAACGTTGAACCGCCACTAACGACGCAGGCTCTGACCTGACTTTGTTTCGAGAGTTCAACATCACTTTTTTTTAACGTTTTCAGGAGTCCTGCCGTGGCCGACGCCCTTATCTCGATTATGGACGATGCCGCCGTGCGCACCGTGACGGTCAACCGCCCGGACAAACTCAACGCCCTCAACCGGGCGACCCTGGAAGCCCTTGATACTGCGTTCTCCGAGGCCGCTGCCGACCCGGCGGTGCGGGTGGTGGTGCTGACCGGCGCCGGCCCCAAGGCCTTCGTGGCCGGCGCGGACATTGCGGAAATGAACGGCCTGAGCGCGGTTCAGGGTCGTGATTTCTCGCTGCTCGGCCAGGGATTGATGCGGCGCATCGAGCGGATGCCCAAGCCGGTGATCGGCAAGATCAACGGTTTTGCGCTGGGCGGTGGCCTGGAACTGGCCATGGCCTGCCACCTTCGGGTGGCGGCGGAGACCGCCAAGGTCGGCCAGCCGGAGGTCAATCTGGGGCTGATGCCCGGTTTCGGCGGCAGCCAGCGGCTGCTGCGCCTGTGCGGCCGCGCCGCTGCGCTGGAACTGTGCCTGCTCGGCACCCCGATCACGGCCACCCGCGCCGCGCAGCTGGGCATCATCAACGAGGTCGTCCCCGCCGCCGAACTGGATGCCCGGGTCCAGACCCTCGCGTCGCAATTGGCCTCGGCCGCGCCACTGGCGCTGCGCGGCATCCTGGATGCGATCCACATCGGCGGCGAGTGCCCGCTGGGCGAAGGGCTGGAATACGAGAGCGCGCAGTTCGGCCTGATGTTCGCCACCGAGGACATGCGCGAAGGCACCAGCGCGTTCCTGGCGCGCCGCCCGCCGGTGTTCCAGAACCGCTAAGCCATGTCGCCTTCCGCTACTGCTTCGCCGGCACACCTGCTGGCACTCGTCCTTGACGATCAATGGGATGCCGCGCTGGCCGCCGGGCTGATGGACTACGTCCCGCAACCGGGCGACGCGCAGCTGCTGCCTGGGCATCCCGATCTGCCGCTGCGTCTGCAGCACGCGCAGCAGCAGCTGCAACGGGCCTGGGCCGCCCGCGCGCGTTACCGTCAGCGCCAGCAGCGGCTCGCGCGCCGCGCGGCCGAGCGCGATGCCCGCCGCGCCCCCGCCCCCACCCCGCAGATACAGAAACCCGCCCTGCCCTCGGCCGCCGCCGCGATCCTCGCGCGCGCCAAGGCGAAGGCGGCAGGCCGCACCTCCTGATGGCAACGATGAAGAAAACCACCGCGCGTACGGCACGCATGCCCAAGGCCGACGTGATCGAAATGTTCACCCGCCTGCGCGAACTCAACCCGCACCCGAAGACCGAACTGGAGTACAGCTCGCCGTTCGAGCTGCTGGTGGCGGTGACGTTGTCCGCGCAGGCCACCGACGTGGGCGTCAACAAGGCCACGCGCAAGCTGTTTCCAGTCGCCAACACGCCGCAGGCGATCCTCGCTCTCGGTGAGGAAGGCTTGAAGCGGTACATCGCGACCATCGGTCTTTACAACGCCAAGGCCAAGAACGTGATCGCGGCCTGCGCGATGCTGGTGGACCAGCACGGCGGCGAGGTGCCGCGCGATCGCGGCGCGCTCGAAGCGCTGCCCGGCGTCGGCCGCAAGACCGCCAACGTGGTGCTCAACACCGCCTTCGGTGAACCGGTGATGGCGGTGGATACCCACATCTTCCGCGTCTCCAACCGTACCGGCCTGGCACCGGGCAAGGACGTGCGTGCGGTGGAGGATCTGCTGGTCAAGGTCATCCCGGCCGAGTTCCTGCTCGATGCACATCACTGGCTGATCCTGCACGGTCGTTACGTGTGCAAGGCACGCAAGCCGGACTGCCCGCAATGCGTGATCCGCGACCTGTGCCGGTTCAAGGAAAAGACCGCGGCCTGAACGGGCCGCGCGACTGCCATATTCACGCAACCCGGCGGTCATGTCCGCCGGGCATCAATAGCCATCCCTGACGCCGCTTGGGCTACGGGCGATGACGGTTTGTCTGAAACTGTCACATTTACGCAATCTTCACTAATTAGCCTGCGCAGCATCTTCCCACCTGCCTGCAAGGCTCCTTCCATGAAACTGCATCGCCAACTTCTTACTGCGGCCGTGGCGGCTGCGCTGTTCGTTCCGGCCGCTCACGCTGAAGTGGCCATCGATGTGATCGGCGGTTCGGAAATCACGTTCGAAGGCCTGGTCCAGGCCGACGGCAACTGGTTCGACAACGATGTGACCGACCTCAATGGCGGTGACGCCGGCAACGGCAAGAACAGCGAGTTCGAGCTGCGCCGCGCCGAGCTGGTGCTCAAGGGCAAGGGCCCGGGCAACGTGGAATGGGTGGTGGGCTACGACGCCAAGGCCGACAAGTTCCTGGACACCAACCTGAAGTACAAGCTGGCCGGCAACGCCAACCACTTCGTGCAGTTCGGCCAGTTCAAGCAGCCCAACAGCCTGGAAGAACTCTCCAGCACCAAGAACAACGACTTCATCTCCAAGGCCGCGGTCACCAACACCTACGCCGTTGCCCGCCGCCTCGGTGGCGCCTACAGCATCGGCGACAACAACTGGTCGGTCACCGCCAGCGCCTTCGGCCGCGAGCTGACCCGCAACCTGGCCCACGGCAGCGGCTACGGCGCGCGTGGTACCTGGGCGCCGATCAACGAGAAGGGCCAGGTCCTGCACTTCGGCCTGAGCTATGTCGATTACGACACCGACGCCGACACCCTGCGCGTGCGCGCCCGTCCGAACGCCGACCTGGCCACCGCGCGCCTGGTCGACAGCGGCAACCTGGTCGACACCGACCGCGTCAGCACGCTCGGTGCCGAAGCGATGTACATCGGTGGCCCGTTCAAGGCCCAGGCCGAGTACTACAGCAGCAAGGCCAAGCGTTACTCGCACGACAACTACACCAGCGACGGCTACTACGTCAGCGGCCTGTGGAACATCAGCGGCGAAACCTGGGGCTACAAGGGCGGCACCCCGACCACCGGCCTGCCGGACGAGCCGGGCCGTGGCATGTGGCAGCTGGGTGCGCGTTACGACCACATGGACCTCAACGACGGCAACCTGCTGGCGAACCCGGTGGCCGGTCGCCCGCCGATCGTCGATGGCGTGCTCGGCGGCAAGATGGATATCTGGACCGTGGGCGTGAACTACTACTGGCGCTCCAACACCAAGTTCGCCCTGAACTACGTGATGGTGGACAGCAAGAAGTACAGCTCCACCGCGCGTACGTTCGTCAATGACGATCCGAACATCCTCGAAGCGCGCCTGCAGTTCTTCTGGTAAGCCCTGCCACACGCGTATGACACAAAGGCGCAGCTTCGGCTGCGCCTTTTTTCGTGCCCCGCACCGGTAGAGCCTCCCCATGGGTGGCTGCACGCGATGCTGGATCGGAGACCAGCCACCCATGGGGTGGCTCTACGCATGCGCGGGTATGCTGTGCGCCCTTCGCCCCATGGATGGAATCCGATGCGTATCACCCTCTCGCTGTTGCTGGCCGCCGCGTGCGCTACCCCCCTGCCCGCCCAGGCGCAGGACTGCCACGACGCCCAGGCCGCCGCGGAGGAGGCGTACGTGGTGCGGGCGGACGACGCACTGCCCGATCGCCTCGGCTACACCCGCGACACCGCCGGCAGCGTCTGCCGGCGCTGGCCGGCACGCCCCGAGCTGACCCTGCTGGCCACGCCGGTCTGGCGCGACGGCGGCGACGGCGACGCCCGCACTGGCGACGTGGAGGTGCTGGTGATCGACTCCGACACCCTCGCCACGCGTGCATGGGCGGTGCTGTCCGGCGCACTCGACAGCGATGCGATCTTCTTCGACGGCATGCACCTGGACACTGCGCGCTACCAGCTTGCGCCGGATACCCTCGCCTTCGGCCTGCGTGTGCAGCGGCGTAATGGCTCCGGACCCAATCCGTTCAGCGAAGAACAGTTGTATCTGCTGGCGGTGCAGGCAGACACGCTGCGTACGCTCGGCCCGCCGATGGTGCTGCGTCGCTTCCAGGCCGAGTGGGACACCCGCTGCGCGGGCGACTCCACCGACGTATCGCGCACCGTGGCCGTTGGACCCAAAGGCAAACACGGCCTGGCCGACCTCATCCTGCGCGAACGCCGGGTCACCACGCACAGCTGGATGGAGGGCGACACCTGCCGCGACCAGGACACACCGGTGGAAGGCGAGCGCCATGTGCTGCGCTTCGATGGCCGCCGCTATGCGGTTCCGGAGGCACTGCAGCCGTTGTGACACCCCTCCCGGAAAGCGTGTCACGAGGCAGTCATATGACAGTCGCTGCGCTGTCATCGAACCGTTATGGAATGAGCACCGGGCGGGACACCCCGCACCTTCATCCATCCCAGGAGCCACCCCGTGATCCACGCCTTCAAATCGCGCGCCGCCGTTGCCGTCCTCGCCGCGTCGTCCGTGTTCGCCGCCAACGCCGCCGATGTGACCGGCGCGGGCGCCTCGTTCATCTACCCGGTCATGTCCAAGTGGTCGGCCGACTACAGCACCGCGACCGGCAAGAAGGTCAACTACCAGTCCATCGGCTCCGGTGGTGGTATCGCCCAGATCAAGGCCGCGACCGTTGATTTCGGCTCCTCCGACGCCCCGCTGAAGCCGGAAGAACTGGCTGCCGCCGGCCTGGCCCAGTTCCCGTCGGTGATCGGCGGCGTGGTCCCGGTGATCAACGTGGCCGGCATCGCCCCGGGCGCGCTGAAGCTGGACGGCCCGACCCTGGGCAACATCTTCCTCGGCAAGATCAAGACCTGGAACGACCCGGCGATCGCCGCGCTGAACCCGGGCGTCAAGCTGCCCGACGGCAAGATCACCGTCGTGCACCGCTCGGACGGTTCGGGCACCACCTTCAACTTCGTCAACTACCTCTCCAAGGTCAATCCGGAGTGGAAGACCAAGGTGGGTGAAGGCACCTCGGTCCAGTGGCCGGTCGGCATCGGCGGCAAGGGCAACGAAGGCGTCGCCGCCTACGTGAAGCAGATCAAGGGCGGCATCGGCTACGTCGAACTGTCCTACGCGCTGCAGAACAAGATGTCCTACGCCGCGATGAAGAACGCCTCGGGCAAGGTCGTGCTGCCGAGCGACACCTCCTTCGCCGCCGCTGCCGCCAGCGCCGACTGGGCCAGCGCCAAGGACTTCTACCTGGTCATGACCAACGCCCCGGGCGCCGATGCGTGGCCGATCACCGCCACCAACTTCATCCTGGTGCGCAAGCAGCCCAAGAACGTCGCCAACGCCAAGGCCACCCAGGAGTTCTTCCGCTGGATCTACAAGAGCGGCGATGCCCAGGCCAAGCAGCTGGACTACGTGCCGCTGCCGGACACCCTGGTCAAGCAGATCGAGACCTACTGGTCGCAGAACCTGAAGTACTGATCCACCGCACAACGAGGCAATGGCGCCGGAGGGACCTCTCTCCCCCTTCCGGCGCCATCGGGCGCGGACCGCAAGGTTCCGCGCCTTTTTGTTGCCTGGCGCCAAAGGGCCGGCCCTTGTGCCGCAAGGCTTGGCGTGCGCTCGGTCACGACGTCATCAAGCTGTAACAAAAACATCATTTCATAGTCGCGTCGCCGGAAAGACCGGCTCTTATCCCGCTATGGAGTGACGCATGAAACTGCACACGGCCAGCATTGCCGCCCTTTCCCTGGCCATCGCGCTGGGTCTTTCCGCCTGCAAGCCGGGCGCTGAAGGCCAGGCCGCCGCGCCGGCCACCGACGCGCCCGCTGCCGCGCCGGCCGCCGGCGACCGCCTGACCGCCGAGATCTCCGGCGCAGGCGCCTCCTTCATTTTCCCGCTGGTGTCCAAGTGGTCGGCCGACTACAACACCGCCACCGGCGCCAAGATCAATTACCAGTCGATCGGTTCGGGTGGCGGCATCGCCCAGATCAAGGCCGGCACCGTTGACTTCGGTTCTTCCGACAAGCCGCTGAGCAGCGAAGAGCTGGCCCAGGCCGGCCTCGGCCAGTTCCCGTCCGCCATCGGCGGCGTGGTGCCGGTGGTCAACATCGACGGCCTGGAAGCCGGCAAGCTGCGCCTGAGCGGCGCCCTGCTGGCCGATATCTTCCTGGGCAAGGTCAAGACCTGGAACGACCC